>Ga0194037_1000104_pt1 | contig 59088 bp, 32 predicted proteins | sample JunL306m_MetaG_FD_148653 | JGI IMG/M metagenome (GOLD analysis project Ga0194037, IMG submission 148653) | Anoxic zone freshwater microbial communities from boreal shield lake in IISD Experimental Lakes Area, Ontario, Canada - Jun2016-L304-6m | ecosystem: Environmental > Aquatic > Freshwater >...
GAACCAGCCGCACATACAGAGCAACAGACAGGCGGATGTGATCAGGAACGGCTTCATCTCAGCGCCCTTTCAGTAACTCACGTTTCAATTTCTGGCTGTACGGTGTGCGTCCCAGCCAGATGCCGAAATAGGCAGCGGCAAAATCAGCACCTTCAATAACCGTCAGCGGGGTGCCGTTCAGTGCCAGTTCGGTACCGCGACCGGGCAGATAGGTCAGGGCGTAGCGCTCACCCGGCGTTACGTCCCGATAGGTTGCGTTAAGCCGGTCGATGCGTCCCCGTAGCCTGGCCAGTTCGGACGGTGTCAGGTTCTGCTCCAGAGTCGGCTCGGCCCCTTTGCCGAAATCAGAACCTTTGATCGCAATCAAGTACTGCAGCTCCAGACGTTTTGGAACGTCAGACAGGACCGTGTCTGCGGTGACACCCTCCGGAAGATACAGTGCCGCCACATAGACCTTGATAACATTCATATAGTGCAACGGAGCGGCATTACGCAATGGAACCGGTCTTCCGCCAATTGTAACGCTGTCAGTGAAGACAATTTTTTCAACGCTCAAAGCGCAAACTGTGGAGGGGAGTGAACAGAGAGCCGTCAGAAACAGTGCAAGGTAGATGATATAACGCGAGAATGAACGGTATTCCATGATTATCCTCAGTAATACTGCATGACAGTAGTACCTGATTACGCTATAAGATGCAACTATGGCTCAGCACTGAAATGACAATTATCCGTATACATAACCAAGCAGTGCCGAATGCGATGCCCCCCTGAAATACATTTCTTTTCTGCTCTGCTGAGTAAGTAACTTGAATACATCAAAAAGTACGTTATGATTGAACCTCAGGTTTATCGGATCAGAAGCCGGCAGGGGGCAACAAATGGTTGGCCGTTCATCAACGCATAGAAGTGCCAGCATAAAGACCAAAGTTACCCTGACGGCATTTGTCATGGTTTCGGTGCTGTTGATCGCCCTCTCCTGGACCCAGTTCTCCTATTTTCATTCTCTGTTCCGACAGAACATCTCGCAGCAGCAGTTTCTGCTGGTTTCTGAAATTGCCGAACAGCTCAATGGCCGCATCGAGCTGGCCCGCCACCAGTTGAATCTGGCAACCACCGACCTGAACAGACGTGTGCTGGCAAGCCCGGATGAGCTGGAGCATGTTCTGACCCATGTCAGTCCGGCCAGTATGATTTTTGACGCCGGCTTTCTGGTGATCGGCTACAATGGACGGGTTATTGCCGAAAGTCTTGGATTTCCGGATTTGATCGGCAAAGACCTCCGTTTCCGTGACTACGTTAGCGAACCTCTTCGACGTGGTACGTTCTATATATCCAAACCGTTCAACCAGATTATGCCGCCATACACTCCGCTGATTGCCATGGTTGTGCCGGTCAGAGACGACCAGGATCGCATTATCTGCCTGTTGGCAGGATTTCATACACTTGGCGCCGACAAGTTCCTGACCACGCTTTCCTCCAAACGGATCGGCTCATCCGCCTATCTGTTCCTGCTGCAAGGACGCACTATCCTGATGCACCCGGACAGCACACGTATTATGGAAACGATACCAGAAGGAAAAAACCGGGGCATTGACGGAGCGCTGAAGGGTTTTGAAGGTTCTCTTGAGAACGTAAACTCCAAGGGCCAGCATATGCTCAGTTCGTTCAAGAAGGTCGGACAAACCGGCTGGATTCTAGGGGCAAACATACCCTATGATGAGGCCTTCAAGCCTCTGCGGGCACTGGCGTTTAATGCACTGGTGATAGCTCTGGTCGGTATAACGATCTCTCTGGCAGTGGTCTGGCTGGTGACCCGCCGCCTTACCCAGCCACTTTTGAGGCTGACAGACCACCTTGGCAGTGCCGCGTCTGCCGATGGTGGTTGGCCCTCTCTGAACGTGGAAACCGGAGACGAAATCGAGCATCTGGCGGCAGCATTCAACACGACTATTAAAAATGTACATGACTTCAAACAGGCACTCAGTGATGAAAAGGTCTTTATTGAGAACCTTATCAACAGCGCTTCAACGCCGCTTTTTGTTATCAACAAGGATCATCATGTTCTGTATTGGAACCGGTCATTGGAACGAATTACCGGCATCGCCTGTAATGACGTTATTGGGACAGACCACCACTGGGCCGGTTTCTACAGCGAGCCGCGTGAGACACTGGCAGACATGATTCTGATCGGTCACAAAGACCCGCACAATCTCTATAGTACGTTTTCTGAGTCGCGTTACATCTCCGGTGGCCTGCAGGCCGAAGGCTGGTTTACGATTGGCGGTGACCGCCACTATCTGGTTTTTGAAGCGGCGCCGATTCGTGATAGCAGTGACCAGGTGATAGCAGCTATTGAAACCTTTGAAGATATTTCCGAACGGCGAAATATGGAAGACTCACTGTTACGGCTTTCACGGGCAGTTGAGCAGAGTCCTGCTACTATAGTTATTACAAACCTTGAAGGTATCATTGAATACGTTAACCCCAAGTTTTGCCAGATTACCGGTTACACCGCTGAGGAGGCCATCGGTCAGAACCCTCGCGTTCTCAAATCTGGTGAAATGTCGGCAGCCGATTACGAGTCGTTATGGAATACCATTACTTCCGGCAAAGAGTGGCGTGGCGAATTTCACAACAAGCGCAAGGATGGTTCGCTGTACTGGGAATTTGCCTCCATCTCGCCCCTGTACGACAAAAACGGTGTAATGGTCAGCTTCCTGGCAGTGAAGGAGGACATCACCCAGCGGAAACAGGTGGAGGCCGAACTGAAGCAGAGTCGCCGGGAACTGGAAACGAAACATGATCAGCTTGAGTCACTTTTCAAGCAGGTTGCGCTGGGTAAGCGGGAGTGGGAAGAAACGCTTGACCATCTTCATGATCTTGTCATTCTTGCCGATTCTGAGCACCGGGTCAGGCGTTATAACCGGTTGTTGGCAGACATTACCGGGCGCGCCATAAATAAACTGGTCGGGTTTGACTGGCGTGAATTGTTACAAGGGGAGGGTTTTCAATGTGACTCATTTTCCGGAGCATCCGGTGAGCTGCGGCATGAACGAACAGGCCGGAGCTATGACATCAACACCTATCCCGTTGTGCACGACGGCGTACTGGAGGGATACGTCATTTCTCTTAATGATACGACCGATCTGCGTGCAGTCACTCGGGATCTCCAGAAAGCTTACGCCGAGCTGAAAGCAGCCCAACTCCAGATTTTTCAGCAGGAAAAGATGGCTTCGATCGGCCAGTTGGCTGCCGGCGTGGCCCACGAAATCAATAATCCGATGGGCTTTATCTCCAGCAATCTCTCCTCGCTGAACAAGTATGTCGACCGGCTGGCAGAATTTGTTGCCGCCGGCGATGAGGTACTCCTAGCGTGTGCCGGAAGCGCTGATGCCGAAAAACTGCAGCTGCTCAGGAAACGGCTCAAGATCGACTACGTCATGGACGATGCCCACCAGCTGATTGCCGAGAGTCAGGACGGGGCTGGGCGGGTACGCCGCATCGTGCAGGATTTAAAGAGTTTCTCACGCGTCGATCTCGCTGAAAGTGCCCTGATCGATCTCAATGAAGCGCTGGAAACCACTATCAATATTGCCTGGAACGAAATCAAATATGTCGCCACCCTGACCCGGGAATTCGGAGAAATCCCGCCGATCAAATGTTTCCCGCAGCAGCTTAACCAGGTTTTTTTAAACCTGCTGGTAAATGCCGCGCACGCTCTGGGCAGCACACAGGGGAACATTGCCCTGCGTACCTGGTACGAGAATGATACCGTGTATGTAGCGATTAGCGACAGCGGGTGCGGTATTTCCGAAGAAAATCTGCAACGGATTTTCGAACCGTTTTTCACTACCAAAGAGGTTGGTAAAGGTACCGGCCTGGGGCTCTCGATCAGTTACGAAATCATTCGCAAGCATGGCGGCAAGATTAGCGTTGAGAGTGTTGTTGGGCAGGGTTCCACGTTTACTGTCAGCCTGCCGGTGGAAGGGGTAGAAATACAGCCATCGGAGGAGAACTGTGATTGATGTGAGTTCTCCCGATAGTGCCGGGTTGCAGGCCGTACCGGCACAGAGCGTGAATCATTTCGCCTCTGTCATGGAGCGGATGATGGTGCAGGTCAATCATGAACTCGCCGACAGCCCCGAATATCGGCAGTTGATCGGGCAGAACCCGCTGCAGATGTTGGAGATGTTTCAACGGCACTTTGCGCCATTCATGCTGACCGTATTCAGGCTTAATTCATTTGACCTGCTGGTTCGTACGCTGCCTTGGTTATATCGCACCTACCATTCGCGCGGGTTTTCCCATGATTTTTTCCGCCATGCACTGCTGACCTGGATCAAGGTGCTTCGGGACAACGCTGCAGGTGTTGATATCCGGGAGATCCTGGCTGTCTACGAGTGGATGATTGATCATCATTTCGCGATAGTCGAGCTTTCAGGCAGCTCAACATCACTCGGTTTTACATTGCCGAATGAAACCGACGGTATGCAGCAGATTTTTACTGCGCTGCTGCTGAACGGTGATCATGGCGGTTGCCTCAGGCTGGTGGAACAGTCGATTACGACGGCCGGCGAACTGCGCTATTTTTACGAACATGTTGTCAGGCATTCCCTCTATACTGTCGGGACGCTCTGGGAACGCAACGAGATCACCGTTGCCGAGGAACATCAGGCGACCGCCATTGTCGGTCGGGTTACGTCATATCTCTATGGACGATTTGTGGGGACACCGCAGACTAAAGGTACGGCGATCGTCACTGCCGCTCCCAACGAATTTCATGAAGTGGGTGCCCGTATGGTCGCAGATGTCCTCGAGCTCGATGGCTGGGATGTGACCTATCTGGGGGCAAACTTCCCGCACGACGGGCTGTTGGAGCTGATCCGGAGGCAACAGCCGTTTCTGCTGGCTCTGTCGGTTGCGACTCCGTTCAATCTTGAAAAAGCCCGGGAGCTGATCACGACAATCAGGCGTATCCCGGAGTTTTCCTCCCTAAAAATACTGGTAGGCGGTCTGGCGTTCAGTGTTGTGCCCGATTTATGGCAGGAGTTCGGTGCGGATGGCTATGCCACCGATCTTGAGGATCTCACCGCACGCTGTTCAGCGTGGTGGCAGGAAGGCAAGGTGCGGACATGATTACGGAACTTATGAAAAACTGTCAGCAGCTGGTTGATTTTATGGCAATCGGCAGCAGTGTGCCGATTGTGCTGATTGGCGAGCATAACCTGATACATGATTGTAATCATGGCTTTCTGAAGTTATTTGCTCTGGTAGAAAAACCGATCGGTGTTCCTCTGGCCAATTATCTGATGTCCGCTCCCGAAGGGGGAGGGCGGACGCCCGGAATTCAGCATTATCTCTGTAACCCAAAAACCGGAGTACATGGCGTGCTGATAGCTCATCGCCTTCAGCTGCAGAGCAGTCTGCTGCTCTGGTGTGAACGGCCGCTGCATACCAATAACGAGATAGTCGAGCGGATGGCGGTTCTGAACAACGACTTTATCGCCATGCAGCGGGAGCTCGACAAAAAAAATTACCACCTGAAGCGCACGCAGCAGGAGTTGGCGGAGAAAGTCGTGCAGTTGGAGGCCGCTCTGGCCGCAGTCAAAAAATTGGAAGGGATAATTCCGATCTGTATGTACTGTAAAAAAATTCGTGATGAAAAGGAATCGTGGCATAAATTAGAAAAATACATTATGGAGCACACGGAAGCCGAATTCAGCCACGGCATCTGTCCCGAGTGCATGTTAATCAAATACGGAGAGCCGGACGAGCCGGAAGATAGCATTACAAAGAAGAAGTAGCGGAACTATGCAGCAGCTCATAACACCGCTGTCCCCCTCTTATCTTAAGAGGGGAGACGCGGATGGCAAGCTCGGTACAGAGAGTGATCGCCGCATCGTAGCAATAAATAAAATTCCAGGAGTGATGCGGATGACACATATATCCGGTGAAAAAGTTTTAGACAGCCTCTTTGACGGTGTCTATTTTGTAGATATCAACAGGCGCATTACCTACTGGAATGCTGCCGCTGAACGTATATCCGGTTATTCAAAGGAGGCGGTGATCGGCAGCTGTTGTGCGGATAATCTGCTCCGACATATCGATTGCAACGGTCGCGAACTCTGTCGGGATGGTTGTCCGCTGGCGGCTACCATCACGGATGGCAAGGCGCGTGAGTCAAGCGTGTTCCTGCATCATGCCCAGGGTCACCGTGTTCCGGTTTCTGTCAGAACTTCTCCGGTGCGTGATGATGACGGTACGATAATCGGCGCAGTTGAAATTTTTTGCGATAATTCAAATTCATTACAGATTCTGCACGAATTTGAACGCTTGAAGCAGGATGCTTACCTGGATCCGCTTACGTCTGTCGGCAACCGGCGTTACGGAGAAATGACGCTGGAGAGCCGCATGTTTGAAATGAAAACGCACGACATTCCGGTTGGCGTCCTGTTCCTTGATATTGATCATTTTAAACATGTTAACGACCAGCATGGCCATAAAACCGGTGACGATGTGCTGGCTATGGTGGCCAAATCGATTTCCTATTCGTTGCGGAAAATGGACGTTGTTGCGCGCTGGGGAGGCGAGGAGTTTGTCGTTATTCTGCCAGGCGCTTCACCCGTTATCATCAAGTCGGTAGCGGAGCGGATTCGTGTTTTAATTGAATACAGCTTTATTCACGTCGGAGATGATAAATTGAGTGTCACCGTTTCAATCGGGGCGACTATGTCGCGCATGGATGACACGGGTGCAAGTATTGTCAATCGAGCGGATAAACATATGTATCTCAGCAAGAGCAGAGGCCGCAATCGGGCGACAGATGACGAGGAAGATGATGAATGATTTGGAGAGAGGCATACGTTCTTCCAGGCCGGAACAGCAGGCGGGCATGCCGAAGTCACCCCTGAAGCGTCTGATCGTTGGCCTGATTCTGATGGCGGCGGTTGTCGGCACGCTCTGCGTTATGCAACTGCTGCATTCCGGCAGGGAGATGGCCGGTAATGTAGAAACAGTATTCGAAGCCCGTGAGGAGATGTACCGCGTGATCGGGATGGCCGGTTTTGTGATGCTGATGTCGGCTCTGCTGGTCTGGCAGGTGTATCGCAGCTGGCTGAAAACCGAAGCAGCTGAAAAGGCATTACAACGAAACTATGAGCGGTTGCTGCTGATGCAGGAGGTCAGTCAGTATCAACCCGCATCAGTGCAGGATCTGCTCGATTTTGCCCTGGATCGGGTAATTGCCCTGACCGAAAGCAGCATTGGCTATATTTACCATTATCATGAGAATGAACAGGAATTTATCCTTAACAGCTGGTCAAAAGGGGTCATGGACGCCTGCAATGTAGCCGAGCCGCAGTCAGTGTATAAGCTTGATAAAACCGGCCTCTGGGGTGAAGTAGTACGGCAGCGGCGTGCCATCATGGTAAATGAATACACTGTCCCTTCCGACCTGAAAAAAGGGTATCCCGAGGGGCACGTTCCGCTGTCCCGCTTCCTGAGTGTCCCTGTTTTTGAAAACGGCGCGATTGTTGCGGTTGTCGGTGTGGCCAACAAGTCGCAACCCTATGAGCAGACAGATGTCCTGCAGTTGACGCAGATGATGGAAGGTGTCTGGAGGATTGCCGGGCGATTCAAACTGCAAGAGCAGGTTGTGTGCATTAATGAAGTTCTCGGTCTCTTCATGAAATTTTCTCCGATTTACTGTTACATCAAAGAGATATCAGATGCGGAAAGCACCGTTGTCCAGGCCAGTGACAATTTTGTCGACCTGGTCGGTATTCCGGGGGCGCACATGATTGGCAAGAACATGCATCAGCTATTTCCGCAGGAATTTGCCGATAAAATCACTGCTGACGACTTGAGGGTTGTCGACGGCCAAAAAGTTTTACGACTGGAGGAACAGCTTAACGATAAAAACTTTATTACCTACAAATTTCCAATTCAAAAATCGGATGGCCAAAAAATACTGGCCGGCTATACCATTGATGTAACCGACCTGAAGCAGTCGGAAGAAACAGTGCGGAAGATGCAGCAACAGCTGATGCACAATGATAAGCTGGCCTCAATTGGCCAATTGGCGGCCGGCATGGCTCACGAGATCAACAACCCGATCGGATTTGTTGGAAGTAACCTGATGACGCTGGGTAAATACGTTGAGAAGTACGGCAGCTACATAGAACAGCTGGAACTGGCAGTGCGCGGAGCAGACGGGGAATTGCCGGAAGCGGTCAGGGAGAAGAGGCGCGTGCTTAAGCTGGATTATGTCATGCGCGACATCACTGTGCTGGTTCAAGAGAGCAATGAAGGTATCGAACGCGTCAAGCGCATTGTCAATGATCTGAAGACATTCTCCCGGGCTGACTCTTCGGCACGCGGGCAGGCCGACCTGAACGGCTGTATGGACAGCACCATCAACATTGTCTTTAATGAAATAAAGTATGTAGCTGAACTGAAGCGCGAATACGGCGATCTGCCCACCGTAAAATGTAATATTCAGCAGATTAATCAAGTCTTCATGAACCTCCTGATCAATGCGGTCCATGCTATCCAGGCCAAGGGGACAGAGCTCGGCGAAATTGTTGTACACAGCTGGAGTGATGATCAGAGTGTCTTTGTATCCGTAGCGGATAACGGCTGTGGTATCCCGGACGGGATTGTTTCCAGGATTTTTGATGCATTTTTTACCACCAAGGAAATTGGAAAAGGAACCGGCCTGGGGCTCTCTATTTCAGCGGAAATAATTCGTAAACATGGTGGCGAAATCCGGGTGTCAAGCGAGGTCGGCACAGGCTCGACCTTTATCGTACGCCTGCCGCTGCAGCCGGAAGAGGGGCATGAGCCTGAAAAAACAGATCTGACAGACGGGCGTTTTCAGGATTAATGTATTGGTCCTGTGGAGAGGCAATCATGACTAAAATCTTGGTGGTAGATGATGACGAGTTAAGCCGCAGTGTACTGGAACTAACGCTTCAGAACGCCGGGTTTGCCGTGCAATGTGCGGCAGATGGCGCCGAAGCGATGCAGGTGGCGCTCGCCGAGGTGCCTGATGTGATTATTACCGATGCACTGATGCCGGTGATTGATGGATTTGAGCTCTGCCGTCAGTGCAAGCGGGATGCTGACCTCAAACATGTACCGATCATTATCTATTCCGGTGATTATGAGCGCGAAGAGGATCAAAAGTTTGGCCTCAGCCTGGGCGCCTTTCGCTATCTGCTGAAACCGGCACCACCTGCCGAGATTGTCGGGGCTGTCAACCAGGCTCTCAGTGAGAGCAGGCGCTTTTTTGGGACTGACGCTGACCGGACGCTTGATCAAGAGATGCAGCAGTTACGGAGCTATAACGAGATCCTGTTCGTAAAGCTTGAAAACAAAATGATACAGCTGCAGCAAACTATTGATGAACACAAAAAGTCCGAAGAGGCTTTAAAGCTGATGCAGGGGCAGATCGTACAGCAGGAAAAAATGGCATCAATCGGTCAGTTGGCAGCCGGTGTCGCCCATGAGATCAACAATCCGATGGGTTTTATTACCAGTAACCTGACCTCTCTGGCAAAATACGCCTCCCGGCTGGATGAATATATTGCAGCGCTGCAGCAGTCGATGTTCTCCTGTCCTTCCCATCCCGACACTATCGAGATCGACCTGCTGCGACAGAAACTGAAAGTTGACTACGTGATCAGCGATATGTGTGAACTGATTAAAGAGAGCCTTGACGGTGCCAACCGGGTGAGTCGCATTGTTCAGGATCTGAAGAGCTTTTCACGGGTGGATCAGGTGGAAAGCTGTCGAACGAATTTGAACGAAGCGCTGACGACGACCATCAACATTGCCTGGAACGAGCTCAAATACATAGCCACGCTGGAGCGTGATTTCAATGAAATTCCGGATCTGATCTGCTTTCCGCAACAGTTGAACCAGGTCTTTCTCAATCTGCTGGTCAACGCGGCGCAATCTATTGAAAAGCAGGGTGTTATCACCGTGCGAACCTGGAGTGACGGTGACAACATTTTTGTCTCGGTTGCTGATACCGGCAAAGGTATGACGGCTGAGGTAAAAAAGCATGTGTTTGAACCTTTTTTCACCACCAAGGATGCCGGCAAGGGTACCGGTCTGGGCCTGTCGATTTCGTCGGATATTATCCACAAGCATGGCGGCCAGATTTCAGTAGAGAGCGAGCTTGGTATCGGCACGACATTTACGGTGCGATTGCCGGTTAACGGGCCATTGCAGAAAGCTTAAAAAACTTCAAAAGCCTTCATGCCGGTCTTACTCGTTTGACCCGGTCTGAAGACATGAGTTTAAAGGAGCTAATCATGAGTGAAGCATCTGAGCAGATAAAAATCCTCTGTGTTGACGATGAACGCAACGTACTTCGGGCGCTGGAGCGCATTTTTCTCGACGACGATTATGAGATCGTGATTGCCGGCTCGGGCGATGAGGGGCTGCAGATCATGGAAGCATCCGGCCCCTTTCAGGTGGTGATCTCGGATTACCGTATGCCGGTCATGAACGGCGTTGAATTCCTCAAAGAGGTCTACAAACGCTGGCCGGAAACGGTTCGGATCGTTCTTTCGGGTTATGCTGATGCCGGCGCTATTGTGGCAGCCATCAATGAAGGGCATATTTACCGTTTTATTCCCAAGCCTTGGAACGACGATGAGCTGCGGGTTACTCTCCACAATAGCCTGGAGCGCTATTTTCTGCAGAGAAAGAACCGTGAACTTCTGGAAGAGTTGAGTAATGCCAACCAGGCCCTGGAAGAAAAAGTGCAGCTGCGCACTGAACAGCTGGAGCTGCGTAACCGGGCTCTGGAGTTTTCACAGAATCTGCTGGGCAATCTCCCGGTAGGAGTGGCCGGCATCGATAGTAACGGTATGATTGCCTACTGCAACAGTATCGCTTCAAAATTGCTGAAACAAATCTGTGGTGATGTGTTCGGTGCAGATGTTGCTATGAGCTGTGATTTGCAGCTGGTTAATCTGATCGGGCAGGTGCGTCGGGACAAGAGCGTTTCGGTCAAGATGATGTTCGGTGACAGGCCCTATAGGGTTTTAGGGCGGACGATCACGTTCTTCGATGATGAAGCGGTTGCACTTGTGTTTTTGGAGGCGGAGTGATGGTCACGGTCCTGCTGGTAGATGACGAAGAGAACATCCTGCGGGCGCTGCAGCGACTGTTGATGGATGAAGATTTTGACATCATGACAGCGTGCTCGGGAGAAGCGGCTCTGGAAATACTGCCGACGCTTGAAAATGTTGCACTGATCGTTTCCGATCAACGTATGCCGGGTATGAACGGTGCCGAGTTTCTGGGCCGTTCGCAGGAATATGCTCCGCACGCCCAGCGTATCCTTCTGACCGGGTATTCAGACATTGCTGCTACCATCGAGGCGATCAACACTGGCGGTGCCCGCAGATACATCTCCAAGCCATGGGATGACGACGAACTGGTTCAGGCTATCCATGATGCGGTTGATTTCTATCTGAAAGGCTCAGAAAGCCGTCGCCTCAACGAGATCATCAGTCAGCAGAAACAGGAACTGGAGGAGTGGAACGATAACCTGAAGAAGCGGTTGCTGCAGAGCGCGGCAACTATCAGGGAACAGACCCAGGTGCTGCAGACTTTTGATGATAAAGCGCCGCTGCAGCTGGTCTACAAAGCCTTTGACGGTTTTTTTGACGGCATCGGAGAACGCAGTGTTGTGCATGCCCGAACGGTTAGTGCACTGGTAACGGATGTTGTCCGAAAAATGAGGTTTGATGCCGGATTGCTTGCCACCTGCCGCCTGGCAGCGTTGCTTCATGATGCCGGTAAGTTCGGTACGCTGGTGAGTGGTCTGTACAAACACCTGGAGGAAATGTCAGAGAGTGAGGCTCAAGAGTACCGGCAGCACACACTGCGCGGTGAAAAGATGTTTTCCCAACTTGATGAACTGGCCGGAATCCTGCCCCTGATTCGCGGCCATCATGAGGCGTATGACGGCAGCGGGTTTCCAGACCGCTTGCGCGGTGAGCAGATCCCTTTGGGGGCGCGCCTGATTGCAATCGCAGACTTTATCGAAAAATCAGCCCGTTCAGTTGAAGAAAATCGTGCCGGGTACGCCATGATGAACGCTCAATGTCATGCCGGAACGCTTCTGGATCCGCTGCTGGTACCGGCCTTTCGGGATATCGTCAACTTGCTCTATGCCGACGGGAGAAAAACCGGATCTATTGCGGAAGTCGAAGTCGGCTATATGGATGTGGTCTCCGGAATGATTACTGCTCGCGATGTTATCGGTGCTAACGGCGTGCTGTTGATGAAACGCGGCAGTGTACTCGATACTTCCAGAGTGGCGCTGATTCGCAGCCATTTTAAGAAAAATCCGCCGCAGCACGGCATTTTTATCCAGATTGTGGAGGCGTAACTCATTACATGATCGAATTCGACGAGCAACAAAAGCGCCTGGTTCTCAAGCTGGTCTATTACGGACCGGCCATGTCGGGCAAAACCACCAACCTGCTGACTCTGCATGACCAGCTGTCGTTGCAGGGGCGCGGAGAGCTGATGCTGCTGGATACGACTGAAGACCGTACCATCTACTTCGATCTACTTCCGTTTTTTTATGTGGCACCTTCGGGGATGAAGATCAAGCTCAAGGTCTATACGGTTCCGGGGCAGGTGCGCCACGATGCGACCCGTAAGGCGGTTCTGCAGCGTGCCGACGGCGTTGTGTTCGTGGCAGATTCACAGTCTGCCGGCATGTCGATCAATTTCGAGAGTTTCGACAACCTCGAAAAGAACCTCAGCATGGTCGGGCTTTCGATCGAGCATATTCCGCTGGTGATCCAGTTTAACAAGCGCGATTTGACGGATATTGTTGCCGAAGATCAGATCCGCAGCGCCTGGGGGCCGACGGGTCTGCCGGTGCTGATGGCGTCGGCGTTGAAGGGGTGGGGCGTTCTGGAAACCTTCAAGGAGGTGCTGGGGCGCACCTTTGATGCCGTCAACGCCCGTCACGCCCTGATATCCCGTTTTGGCGTCGATAAAGAGGATTTTCTGACGACGATTCTGACTGTTGCTGATGATGTGTAAATTATGAGCGAAACAACCACCCACATAGAGTTTATTATCGGCACGGAAAAACGGCTGACCGAGATTATTTCGCGAGCCGAGATGGAGCCGCTCTTGCGCAGCCTGGTCAAGGCCGGCCCGCTTTCAGCCGCCGTTCTCGATGAAGCCGACCTGCCGCTCTGTCGGCAGGGGCTGGAAAAACAGCTGACTCCGGCACATGAGATCAGGCATGCCCTGTTGGTCGAAGGGGAACCCAAGGGGACACTGTTGGTGACATTTGATCCGGATCTTGCCACGGTGCCGGAAGCACTGGCGATGCTGGCGCGGGATGCACTGCAGTTGATCATTAATAACAATTTGAAGCGGATGCTGACGACCGAACTGCACACCTCGGTTGTGCAGGAGTCGTATGACCAACTGGTTGCCACCAACAGGCAGCTGATGGAATCGGAAAAAAAATATCGTCAACTTTCTCTCTCGCTGGAGCAACAGGTGGCGGAGCGGACTGCCGAGCTCCAGAAGGCTTACAGTCGCTTGCTGCAGCAGGAAAAGCTGGCTGCCGTCGGTGGACTGGCGGCCGGCATGGCCCATGAAATTAACAATCCCAATGGATTCGTACGCAGCAACCTGGTAACCTGCAGCCGTTATTTCCAGAAGGTGCAGGAAATGGTCAATTTTTATCAGCTGCAGATTGCCGGCAACACACAGCTGTTACAACTGCAGCAAGAGTCAGACAAGAAACGCCGTGAGTTGAAACTTGATTTTGTCTTTTCAGACGCATCCGAACTCTTGGAACAGTCAATTTCCGGTAGCGACCGGATCGCCCGCATTGTGGCTGACCTGAAAAGCTTTTCGCATGTCGATGAAAGCGGCTCCGCTGATGCTGATCTGAATGATGAATTGAAAAGGACGCTGGCGGTGCTGGCACCGCAGATAGCCGCTGACGCGCAGATCATTCAGGATCTGTATCCGCTGCCTCCCTTTGGCTGCAATCCGGGTCTTATCTCGCAGGCTTTTTTCAACATCATGCAGAATGCGCTGCAGTCGCGCTCAGCAGGGCTGAACGTTACCGTAACCAGCAGATCTGATGATAGCGGGATCAAAATCACCATATGCGACAACGGCTGCGGCATTGCAGCTGAAAACCTGCCACGATTGTTTGAACCGTTTTACACCACCAAAGAGGTCGGCAGTGGCACCGGCATGGGGCTGACAGTCGCCAGAGATATCATCACCGGTGCCGGTGGTACGCTTGAAATTCTGTCAACGGAGCATTCCGGCACGACGGCAATCATACGTCTGCCGCGTGAAGTCGGGAAAAGGTAGCCATGTCGAAATACGCCGATTTATTCAAGGGAATGGGGAGTCTGAAAGCGCCTGAAGTGGCGGAGGGATCTGCTGGCGAGCCGGATTCTCCCGATATCCCTGAACGTGGTTTTACGCTGCTGTTCGTTGATGATGAAGAAGGCGTACTGAGCGCTCTGCGCCGCATATTTATTGATGAGAACTACGTCATTCTGACCGCTAATTCGGCAATGAAAGCTCTGGAAATCCTGGCGAGCGAAACCGTTCAGCTGATCATTACCGATCATCGCATGCCCGGTATGACCGGTGCCGAACTGCTTAAGGTTGTCCGCGAAAAATATCCTCAGACAATCAGGATCATGTTGACCGGCCATGCCGACGTCAACTCGATCATGGGTGCCGTCAAGGAAGGTGCCGTCTACAAGTTCATCACCAAGCCATGGAATGACGAAGATCTGCGGCTGACCGTCAGTCTGGCGCTGCAGCAGTATGTGCTGTTGCATGAGAACCGGCGCCTGAAGGATGTCACGCGTCAGCAGCAGAACAAGATCAAGAGTTACGCCGGTCTGTTCGAGCAGAATCGCGGCATGCTGGGCGATATCCTGGTTAAATCATTGCTGATCGGAACGCACGAGCTTGACCAGGCTCGCCTGCAGAAGGAGAACAACGAATTTCTGGGTGATTTCTTTGTCAGGACCGGAATTTTAAGCGAGTCCAAAATAATTGCCGCCCTGCAGAAACATCTGCAGGTTGAGTTTGTTGATCTGCGCGAGGTCAGCATTTCTCCGAATGTGGCGCGCAGTCTGCCGAAAGAGCTGTGCGACAAGAGCCGTCTGGTGCCGGTCAGGCTGGAAGGGACCGCCTTGACGGTTGCCATGGCGGATCCCTCCGATATCGTTACCTGCGATAACATCGGACGTGTGACCGGTCTGCGGGTTGTGCCGATCCTGGCAGCCTCATCGCAAATTGGCGAAAAGATCGCCCAGGCCTGGTCCATCGATTCCGATTCCGGCGGTCAGAATTTTGATGATATGGAACCGCTGGATGAAATCGACATCATTCTGGACGAGGAGGAGGATCAGACCAGCGTTGAGGAGTTGATCGGATCATCCAAGGTGCCGCCGGTCATCCGTATCGTGAATGCTGTCATTTCGGAAGCGATCCGCTACGGCGCCAGTGATATTCATATCGAGGCCAAGACCAAATATACCGTCATTCGTTATCGTATTGACGGTATGCTGCACGCCAAGATCAAGATTCCTGCCGACCTGCATCCGGCGGTCATCTCACGCATCAAGATATTGGCCAAGATGGACATTGCCGAACGGCGCCGTCCTCAGGATGGCCGCATTACTGTCAAATCCGGCACGCGTCTGGTCGATATGCGGGTTTCATCGCTGCCTACCATTAACGGCGAAAAGATCGTCATGCGTATTCTGGACAAGAGCGCATCCATCAAAAAGTTGGATGAGCTGGGGGTGTTGGAGGACGACTTCCGTAATATCACGTTAATCAGCTGCAAGCCGCAGGGGGTCGTGATCGCCACCGGGCCGACCGGCAGCGGTAAAACTACCATGCTCTATTCGCTGCTGGCAGCCATGATGAACCCCAACAAGAACTTTGAGACGATCGAAGAACCGGTTGAATATTTCCTGGAAGAGGCCAATCAGGTTTCAATTCACGAAAAGATCGGGCTCTCGTTTGCACAGGTACTGCGGGCCACATTGCGTCAGGATCCAGACGTTATCCTGGTGGGTGAAATGCGCGATTTCGACACGGCTGACACCGCCTTCAAGGCTGCTTTGACCGGACATATGGTGCTTTCAACACTGCACACCAACAGTGCCGTCGCGTCGGTGACCCGTCTGATCGACATGGGCATCAAGCCCTATATCATCGCCTCGGCGCTGGAAGGGGTCATTGCCCAGCGCCTGGTACGCAAGGTTTGCAGCGGTTGTGCTGCGCGTACGGCTCCTGATCAGGCACTGCTGGATCTGCTGCGTCTGCCGGCGGAGTTCTTCGGTGGCGGTCTCACGGTCGGGCATGGCTGCCCGCAGTGCAACAATACCGGCTATCGCGGACGGATCGGTGTCTATGAAATGTTCGTGATGAATGATGATTTCCGGCACATGATCGGGTCTGATTATCACGAATCGGATCTGCTTAATCTGGCTCGCAGTAACGGCATGAAGACCCTCTTGGAAGATGGTTTGGAGAAGGTATTGCGCGGCTGGACCACGCTGGAGGAGTTGCTGCGTGTCGTCGGACCGACCATCAGGATGGAGCGGAGCTGTGAAGCCTGCGGCAGGAACATCGACTCGAAATTTCTGTTCTGTCCGCACTGCGGGTCATTCCGTCATAACTGCTGTAAAAGCTGCCGTATGCCGCTGGAAGAAGGGTGGGCGATCTGCCCGTTTTGTGGTACCGGGCGCAGCGCACCTGGACTCGAAAAGGAGCTGTAATCATGAGCGATAGAATATTGCTGGTGGATGACGAAGTAAGTGTGCTTTCTGCCCTGAAACGGGCGCTTTTTGATGAGCCTCTGGAAATTATCTCGGCGACCAGCGCCATAGAAGCGTTGGATATCATGAAAGAGCAGCACTTTAAAGTAGTCGTATCGGATGAGCGTATGGTCGGCATGCAGGGGGCCGAATTTCTTGCCCAGGTTAAAAATATCTACCCCGGCACCATCCGTATCATGCTGACCGGGCATGCCACGCTGCAGGCTGCCATGAAGGCGGTCAACGAAGGGGAAATCTATCGTTTTTTTGCCAAGCCCTGGAACGATCAGGAGCTGAAGTATGCGCTCCGCTCCGCGCTTGAAAAATACGACCTGGAAGCGGAGAACCGCCGCCTGCTGGCGACGGTCAAGCAGCAGTCGCTTGAGATCAAGGTGCTGGAAAAACGCTATCCCGGCATCAGCAGGGTTGAAAAAGACTCCTATGGTACCTTTGTTCTGGAGGATATGCCGGAAGATGAAATCGCCCGCTTGATGGCGGAGTGCGAGCGGGAAGCTGCTGGGCCATGAGGAGAATAATCGTTATGACAATCGGATTGTTGGGCCTTTTGGGGTGCGCCGGTGAACGGCCGAATAACCTGGGAGTCAGAGAAGGGCTTCTGGCGGCCTGCCCCGCTTCACCCAACTGCGTATCAAGTCAGGCCGATGACGAAAAACACCGCATCGCGCCACTGACCTTTACCGGTGATGCGGATGCCGCGTTTGCCCGCTTGAAGCTGCTGCTCGGAAAAAGGACTGATGTGACGATGCGGGAAGAGCTGCCCGGATACGTGCGGGTGGAGCTGCATACGTTGTTGTTTATTGATGATGGCGAGTTTGTGCTGGACCGGGCGCGCAGTGTCATTCAGGTGCGTTCAGCTTCGCGGATCGGCTATTCAGACCTGGGCAAGAACCGCAGCCGGTTGGAAGAAATACGGCGGCAATTTTCTGGACATGAGCAGAAGTAAAACACGAGAGGAGTTCCTTAATGCTAGATTTTACCGTTAACAGAACAACCTGTACCCGCTGCGGCGAGTGCGCTACCGACTGCCCGGCGCGGATTATTTCCATGAAGGAGGGCTTTCCGACAATTTCTCCGGACAAAGAAGCAACCTGTTATCGCTGCCAGCACTGTCTGACGATCTGTCCTGCCGGTGCGGTTTCGATCCTGGGGCTTACATCGGATGATAGTCGCCGGTTGGCGGGGAACTATCCTGATCCTGATCAACTGGAGACACTTATCAAAGGGCGACGTTCTGTGCGGCGCTACAAGCCGGAAAACCTTGAGCCGGAGCTGCTGCAACATCTGCTGGAGGTGGCCTGGCATGCGCCCACCGGAAAAAATGACCGTAGCGTCCTCTTCACGGTGGTGGATGATCGCGATAAGCTGTCCCGCTTGCGGGATGGGGTAATGGCAGGACTTGGTGAATTGGCGCGAGCCGATACGTTGCCCAAAGGGATGGAGTTTTATGCCGACTTCGTACGCATGTGGGAAGATAAAAAGGTGGATATCCTCTTTCGCGGAGCCCCGCACCTGCTGATAGCCTCGTCGCCTCGCCACTGCGCCTCTCCGGTTCCGGATTGCCTGATTGCGATGGCGTATTTTGAGCTGTTTGCCCAGAGTCAGGGAGTCGGGACGGTCTGGAACGGTCTCACCAAATGGGCCATTGACGATATCCTGCCGGAAACCCGTTCGTTGCTTGGTATTCCAGAGGATCATGTTATCGGGTACGCCATGTCTTTCGGTCGCCCGGCGCTCCGATATTACCGTACGGTGCAGCACGCACCGGCGCACATTAACCGGTTAGCGTAACTGATGTAACGTCAAAACCCACGTTCTGGAGGTAGTCCATGTTTGCTAATATGATGATTCGCAGTAAAATTCTGGCCGCATTTTCCGTAATCACTCTCATGACTCTGTTCCTGGGCGTATTTTCTCTGACAAAAATCAGCAATGTTAACTCAGAAGCTGAAAACCTGGCCAATAATTTGATTCCGGCGATTGTAGCCATGAATATCATTGACAGTCAGTTAAATCTTAATCGTCGCGGAGAAATTCAGGCCTGTACAAAAACATCTCCCGAAGAGTTTGATCGCTATTCCAAACGGCAAACGGAAACTATGGAAAAAGCAAACAAAGCCTTGGATGGTTTTGGGAAAATTCCGATGAACGATACAGAAAAAAAGACCATGAGTGGTTTGAAAGCTCAAATTGCAGACTATTATAAGGATTCTGCCAAGACGTTTGAAATAGCCAAAACCGGGAATGTTGATGAAACAATCAAAACCATGAGAACCGTCAGCAAAAAGAGCTATGACACTGCTCAAATCAGTGTATCGGAGCTGATTACACTTAATAATAAAAAAGCCGTTGAAGCCAACGCTCATGCTAAAAGCGTGTTTAGCTCATCAACGTATTGGATCATTGGCACGATTATCGTCTGTATGGGGTTGGCGATGACCCTGGGATTGCTGGTCGCTTCGGCAATATCTGCACCAATAGCCAGACTGCTGCAAGAAGTTAATACGGTGGCTTCCGGTAACTTGCGTGTGAAGCTGACTCAGCAGGGTAACGATGAAGTCGGTCAGCTAACGGGTGCTTTTTCTCGAATGACTGATAATCTCAGTACTATTGTCAGTCAAATTTCCAGTACCTCGTCCCAGGTTGCCGCTGCGTCAAACCAACTGCATGTTACCGCGGAACGAATTGCAACAGGAGCCGAAGAGGTTGCCGGTCAAACATGCACGTTAGCAACTGCGGGTGAAGAGATGTCCGCGACCTCCGGAGATATCGCTCAAAACTGTCAGATGGCTGCTGAAGGAGCCCAGCGGGCCTCTCAAACAGCCTCCGACGGGGCTGCAGTAGTTGAAAGAACAGTAGCCGTAATGGGTCAGATTGCCGAAAAAGTTCAGGAATCAGCCAAGACGGTAGAAAACCTCGGTGCACGTTCCGATCAGATCGGCAACATCATCGGCACCATTGAAGATATTGCCGATCAGACCAACCTGCTGGCGCTGAATGCCGCCATTGAAGCTGCTCGTGCCGGTGAGCAGGGACGCGGCTTTGCTGTTGTTGCCGATGAAGTCCGGGCTCTTGCCGAGCGTACCACTCGCGCCACCAAAGAGATTGGCGGCATGATCAAAACCATACAGCACGAAACAAAAAATGCCGTCACATCCATGGAACAGGGGGTTTTTCAGGTACATACCGGTACCGAGGAAGCGGCACAATCAGGGCACGCTCTGCAGGAAATACTTGAACAGATCAATGATGTCGCCATGCAGGTACATCAGATCGCCACTGCAGCTGAAGAGCAGACTGCAACAACCGGAGAGATTTCCAGGAACCTGCAGCATATTACTGAAGTGGTTAATCAAACGTCGTACGGGGCACACGAATCCGCAACCGTAGCGGCGCAGTTGCATGGAAATGCCGAGGAATTACAGAGACTGGTGAGACAATTTACCGTGTAGTGTGCAGGTACTCCCTTTCAGGTAGTGCCGTTTTACTTTTCTTCACACAATAATCCGGGCAAAGTCGGCAATCGTGCTGATTCTGCCCGGAGCCTGCCCGTAATAATCCCCATCCAGCTGAATCGCTCGATTACCCTGCAATTCAATATGTGTAGTACGCAGCCGAATAACATCTTCCCTCTGTTCAGGTCGGCCCCGCAGGGTGCTCATGAGTATTTTTAGGTACGAGCGGCGGCTGGTTTGTGTGATGCAGAACAGCTCCAGGAGTGGCTGCGAGAGATCGGCAGTCGGCACCAGAATAAAATTTCCACCATAGCGTGCGGCGTTAGCAATGATCACGGAGTGGCACTCCAGCGTTTGTCCATTCGCCCGCAGGATAAACCTGCTGTGATCCCAGGCAATCAGACAGCGCAGAGCAGAGAGCAGATAGGCCCCCTTTTTTAATGCCCGCTTTTCCCACGTCCTGACTCCCTTGACAATGCTGCCGTCCAGGCCGATACCGGCCATCAGGATAAAACGCCTGACAGAGCCGTCCGAAGATTCGACGACACCCACCGCCAGCGGCTTGCTTTTCCCGGCAGCGATCCGATTGATGCCGTCGGCCACGTTGACGATCCCCAGTTCGTGCGCCAGAACGTTGGCGGTACCGGTCGGCAGGATTGCCAGCGTACTGCGTCTCGGCTGCAGGGCATTGACGACGGCGTTAACCGTTCCATCCCCGCCGGCCACAATGACCAGCGGGTTATACGAGGCGGCTTCTATTTCAGCGCAGACCGACCCGGCATCCTGCGGGCCGGTAACGGTCATGACTGTGGGGGTTATGCCGGCTGTGTTCAACTGCGACAGCAGCCGGCTGCGAAGGGAGGGGGAATATGATCCGGAGAGTGGATTTATCAGCAGAAACGTGTTCATGCAGGACGTCCGAGAGCGGCGACGTGACGGTTGCCGGTCACGCTTTCTTCTTCAGGCACCAGCCTACCTTGTTTACCTGCGGAACACGCGAAAGGGCCAGCGAATCGGGTGGAATATCGATCGTCACGGTTGTGCCGGCCGCCACCAGTGAATCGCGGCCAACCGTCACCGGTGCCACCAGCTGCACGTCGCTGCCGATAAAGACGCCATCGCCGATGATGGTGCGATGCTTTTTAACGCCGTCATAGTTGCAGGTGATCGTTCCGCAGCCGATGTTGACATTGCGGCCGATATCGGCATCTCCCAGGTAGGTCAGATGCGAGGCTTTGGAACCTTCTCCCATAACGATTTTTTTGGTCTCTACAAAATTGCCGATTTTGACGTGGTTGTGCAGCACTGAGCCGGGGCGCAGGTGTGCCATCGGGCCGACCACGACCTTCTCACCCAGTTCAGAATCCTCCAGCACAGATCCGGCCTTGATATGGCAGCCATCGCCAATGATGCAGCCGGAGATGCTGACATTTTGATCGATCTGGCACTGCCGGCCGATAACCGTTCCGCTGCCGATCTGACAGCCGGGGTGAATGACTGTGTCGGGGGCAATCGTGACGTCGTGGTCAATGTAGGTGCACTCGGGATCGATCAGCGACACGCCGGCCAGCATATGTTCGCGGTTGATACGACTGCGCAGGATTCGGGCCGCATCAGCCAGTTGGGCGCGATCGTTGACCCCCATAATCTCGTCGGCGTCAGCAGTAGCCATCGCTTGGCAGGTCAGCCCCTGCTGTACGGCCATCGCCAGCAGATCGGTCAGATAATACTCACCCTGGGCATTGTTATTACCGATCGCCCGGATATTGCCGAACAGGAAATCCGACTCCAGGCAGTAGATACCGCTGTTGATCTCGCGAATCTCCTGCTCGTGCGGATCGGCGTCCTTCTGCTCAACGATGCGTTTTACGAGTCCCGCTTCATCACGAACCACCCGGCCATAGCCGTAGGGGTCATCCATAACGGCGGTCAGCACGGTCAGCGTGGCCCGGTTATTCAGGTGGAAGGCTACCAGGTCGTTCAGCGTCTCCGGGCGCAGCAGCGGCGTATCGCCGCACAGGATCAGGATAGTGCCGCGAAAACCGACCAGAGCATCGAGGGCGCAGGCTACGGCGTGTCCGGTGCCAAGCTGCTCTTCCTGCATGGCAGAGCGGATATCGTCGGCGCCGTGGAATACGCTCTGTACGGCAGTGGCCTGATGGCCAACCACCAGCACGATCGGAGCAGCGCCGGCCCCACGGGCAGCCGCCACCGGCCAGGCGATCATCGGTAGGCCGGCAGCGGGGTGTAGCACCTTGATCAGGCCGGATTTGAGGCGGGTACCTTTTCCGGCGGCGAGTACGACGGCAGCGAGAGATGTATTCATGTGTGGCTCCCAGGAGAAAAGTGCTGAAGCAGAGGGTCAGCAGTTTATGCGATGCGGCATAACGCGTCAAGCTATTAGCATCTCATAACGCTAATATCGTCTTTATCCTTTACATATCTGAGGGTTTGGCTATAGTGATCAGCCGTTTGGAGAGATCGATCAAAAAGGCAGCTGCATGGCTATTGCTGATGACATAGTAAAATTTGACCAACAGTTGAGTGAACTGATTGCAAAGTACGAGCAGTACTTCATCGGCCTGGAAAAGCGTGAACCGCTGCTCCTTTTGGGTGAGGTTGAGAAGACGGTGCGGCGTTATACCGGCGTACCGATCAATAATACGATGTATAAGTACCGCTTTAACATGCTGGTGGCGCGCCTCAATACATACCGTGAACATTGGAACCGGATTCTGAAGTTGATGGAGGAGGGGCGCTATTCACGCGACCGTTTTATCAGTGATCTTCATCTGAAAAAACAGGGCACGCAACGGGAAAAGCCCTCCCGGTCTGATGCCACTGAGGTGCTTTCGGATCTTGATCGTATTGTCCATGAGTTCCGCGAAGCGCGCAAGGCCTGCAACCTCCCGACTGACAAGATTACCCGTGAACTGGTCGCTTCCTCCATCGAGAAGAAAAAACCGCTGTTGATCGCCACATTGGGTACCGAAAATATTGCCTTCAGGGTGGTGATTGAGAACGGTAAGCCTAAACTCAAAGCCGGGCTGCGTAAACATTGAAGAACCTCATACCCCCTCAAATCCCGCAGACTGCTGAGATCCTCGCTACATTTCGACAAGGTGTCCAGCTTGTTATCATTCCGGCACTGAAAGGCTCGGCACCGGCCTGTATCGTTGCTGATCTGTTGCGCTCAGGTCTTGACAAACCGCTGGTGATTGCCGCCACGCAGGACGCAGCCGACGAGTTCTGTCGTGAACTTTCCTTTTTCAGCGAAGCCGGACTGCAACCGACGCTCTTCCCGGCCTGGGATGCCGCCCCCTTCTCGGCGTCCTCACCGCACCCCGATATATCCGGGGCACGTCTGGATACGCTTTTCCGCCTGCAGAACGGGCTGGCGGCACTGACGGTTATGCCGGTGGCGGCCGCCCTGCAGCGGGTGCTGCCACGGGCGACTCTGGGACAGTCGTCCTGTTATCTGGTGGTCGGCGAGGAGTTCGAACGGGATGAGCTCCTGGCCAGGCTGGTCAGGATGGGCTACGCCAACGTGCCGCTGGTCGAGGATCGCGGTACCTTTGCCGTACGGGGCGGTATTCTGGATATATTTCCCCCCAACCTTGCGACGCCGCTCAGGATCGAATTCTTCGGCGATACGGTTGAAACCATGCGTGCCTTTGACCCGCTGACCCAGCGCTCACTGCAGCCGCTGACAGAACTGGTGCTGCTCCCGTCACGAGAACTGCTGCTGACGGATGAGGTTCTGGAGGATATTGCTCCGCGCCTGAAAAAACGGTGTGATGATCTCGATATCCCGACCAATCGTCGTCGTCAGACACTGGATGATCTGCAGAATGCTATCTATTTTCCGGGGGTGGAATTTCTGCAACCGCTTCTGCACCCCGGTCTGGAGACAATTTTTGACTACGCCCCGGCGTCTGCTCTGATTCTTCTTGATCCGGAGGCGATCCGCTACGCCTGTCTAACGCTGGCCGATGAGATCGCAAGCGGTGCGGCCAGGGCGGCCGCCACAGCGCTGCCGCACTCTGCGCCGCACGAGCTGTTTTTATCGGAAGCTGAGCTGGAAGTCTTTATTGCCGGACGGCACCAGCTTGAATTTCCAGGCTTGAATCTGGATTCATCAGTAGCGGCGACCACGGTCACTCTTCCCTGCCAGGGCAATGATGATCTTCGAGTCAGCGTTTCCAAGGAGAGCAGTCACGCCCTGGCGCCGCTCTCGGCAACCTTGCGCGGCTGGCTCGATTGCGGTCAGCGCGTGCTGGTCGCCTGCCATCAACAGCCCCAGGCGGAACGGCTCAGAGATCTGCTTGCACCTTACGGTCTGCCCTGCGCGATCAGTGAAGCCGGATTTGATGCAGAAGTTGCAACGCCGCAGAGTCGCTTCATTACCCTGCTGGTCGGCGATATATCACGCGGTTTCCGGCTCCCCGATGCGCGGCTGATCCTGATTGCCGAAGAGGAGCTCTTCGGTAAACGGGTCAAACGGCGCGGCGTCTCCGAGGTTCGCAAAAAACAGATTCTGGCGTCGTTGGCAGAACTCAAGCCGGGTGATTACATGGTGCATATCGACCATGGCATCGGTCTGTACCGTGGGCTGCAACATATCAGTGTCGGCGGAATGGCCGGTGACTTCCTGCAGTTGGAGTATGCCGGCTCTGACAAACTGTTTCTGCCGGTCGATCGACTGGGGTTGGTGCAGCGCTACATCGGCCCGGAAGGGAGCCAGCCGGCGCTGGACAAATTGGGGGGCGTCTCCTGGGAGAAATCCAAGGGCAAGGCCCGCAAGAACATCGAAGAGCTGGCCGGTGAACTACTGGAAATCTATGCCAAGCGCCAGCTCTGTGAAGGTTTCTCCTTTTCGCCTCCCGATGAGATGTATCGTGAATTTGAAGCATCTTTTGCCTGGGAGGAGACACCCGACCAGCTCTCTGCCATCCTGGACGTGCTGGCCGACATGCAGCACAGTAAACCGATGGACCGCCTGATCTGCGGTGACGTCGGCTACGGCAAAACCGAGGTCGCCCTGCGGGGCGCCTTCAAGGCTGCTCTGGATGGCAAACAGGTCGGCATTCTGGTGCCGACCACCATTCTGGCCCAGCAGCATTACGAAACATTCAACCAACGTCTGAAAGATTACCCGGTGACAGTCGAGGTGCTCTCCCGCTTCCGCACCCCCAAGGAGCAGAAGGAAACTCTGGAGCGACTTAAAAAGGGGAATGTTGACATCATCATCGGCACCCACCGTCTGCTGCAGAAGGATGTTGCCTTCAAGGACCTCGGCCTTTTGATCATTGATGAAGAGCAGCGCTTCGGGGTCAAGGACAAGGAGCGTCTCAAGTCATTCCGGGCCGTGGTGGATGTCATGACGCTGACCGCCACGCCGATACCGCGCACGCTCTACATGTCGATGATGGGCATTCGCGACCTCTCGATTATTGATACGCCGCCGGTGGACCGCCTGGCGGTTAAAACCTTTGTGTCCCGTTTTTCGGAGGAGCTGATCCGCGAAGCTGTTTTGCGTGAACTGCGCCGGGGGGGGCAGATTTTCTTTGTCCATAACCGTGTTCAAACAATCGCCAAGCGGGCCGAACTGCTGGCCCAGTTGGTACCGGAGGCGCGTATAGCTGTGGGGCATGGTCAGATGGGAGAGCATGAACTGGAAAAAGTCATGCTCGGTTTCATGCATGGCGAAACCAACCTGCTGCTCTGTACCACCATCATCGAATCCGGCCTGGACATTCCCAATGCTAACACTCTGATCGTCGATCATGCCGACAAGTTCGGTCTTTCGCAGCTCTATCAGCTGCGCGGGCGGGTAGGGCGCTCCACTCAGCGAGGGTATGCCTATCTGCTGATTCCGGGGGAGGGGGCTATCAGCTCGGACGCCCGTGAACGACTTAAGGTGCTGCAGGATATTTCCGAACTGGGGGCCGGTTTCCGCATTGCCACTCATGATATGGAGATACGCGGAGCGGGGGATATGCTTGGTAACCGTCAATCCGGTACCGTAACCGAGATCGGTTTTGAACTGTACAACCAGATGCTGGAAGAGACCATCGCCCGTATGCGCGGCGAGGAGAGTACAGAACGGGTCGAACCGGAAATCAACCTCAAAGTTCCGGCCTTTATCCCCGAGGCTTATGTGAAAGACGCCGGACAGCGCCTGGTTATCTACAAAAAACTGACGCAGGCCGAATCTGAAGAGGACGTGATGGATGTTCAAAACGAAGTCCTTGATCGCTTCGGAAAATATCCGCTGGCAACCTCCTACCTGTTTGAAATCATGAAATTGAGGGTGCTGCTGAAGAAACTGGTCGTACGGCAGATCGATTTTGATGGCAAGGCGGTGATCATCTCCTTCCACCCGCGCACTCCGGCCCAGCCTGACACGATCATCGGCATGATGCGCGGTGAACCGAAGAAATATCAGTTCACCCCAGATTTCAAGCTGGTCTGCACGTTAAAAGATTGCTCCTTTGAGGGGATCATCGAGATGGCGGGGGGGGTGCTGAAGCGTTTGCTGCCGGTAATACATTGATAGTCAAAAAAGACCAGATACGGCATGTTACTACGTCCGGACAGCATTAACGGGCATTCTTCTCACATAGGCGGGTCTCCGGCCTGTCGAGTGTGACGTTGCCGCTTTAAACAATTTACTAGTGCATATCATTTTTTTAACAGCCCGTAGTTCTGCCTCAAACTCCACCCACAATCCGAACATAAGAATTACGGCTCCGCATAGCGTAATTGGTTCCATCTCTCGATCTCCTGTTATTATAGTTTCCGTATCAGATGTTCAGTTGATGTTACAAGTGGCGGTAAATGCCTATCACCCGTCCGACTATTGCTACGTCGCCATCTTCAGGGCGGATAAGGATTGGCTTCATGTCTGGATTTGCCGGCTGCAGACGAATGTGGTCTTGTTCCTTATAAAACCACTTAACTGTCGCCTCTCCATCAAGCATGGCAACCACGATGTCCCTGTTTTGAGCGGTTGGCTGCGGTCGCACAAGGGCCAGGTCTCCGTCCAAAATACCGGCGTTGATCATGGAGTCACCACTGATCTTCAAGAAGAAGCAATCATCCCCCTTGACTGCCGTCTGGTCGACGGAAAAGTATCCCTGGATGTCTTCAATTGCCGTGGAGAGTTGACCGGCACGGACAGTGCCGACGATCGGCAGTGAGGTGTGACGACTGTGCGGCGTCTTCAGTGAAATTCCTCTGTTCACATGTTCCCGTGTCAGATAACCTTTGCGCTCCAGCGCATCGAGATGCTTCATAACCGGTAAGGTGCCGGATACATTCAGGTGGCCGGCTATTTCACGCTGGCTGGGAGGATAGCCGTTATCTTCCGTGAACGACGTGATGAACTGCAAAACCTGACGCTGACGCACGGTGAGTTCATTTTTAGATTTCGGATAACAGGTAGTCATGTGACTACCATATCCGGTTTACAGATGTCTGTCAAGAGGTCTGAAATATTTTTTAGAGTAATCGGGGCTTACTCTGTGCATCAACGCTATTCTGTGAAAATAATACTTGACGCTCATAGACGACCGGTCTAATGTCGCCGGCATGGAAAAGAAAGATACAAAAGCCGAAATTATTGCAAAGGGGACTGAAATGATCTCCCTGTACGGCTATAATGCTACCGGCATAGACGCCGTGCTTAAACAGGTGCGTGTACCGAAGGGCTCTTTTTACCACTATTTTAGCAGCAAAGAGGAGTTCGGCCTGGCGGTCATTAACCGGTTTGCAGAACGCTACGCTTTACGTCTTGACATCTTCCTGAATGATGTCGAGGTCACACCGCTTAATCGTATCCGCAACTATCTTGAGAGTGGTCTGACCCGCTTTAATCAGAACCACTGCACGAAAGGGTGTCTGATTGGTAATTTGGGGCAGGAATTAGCCGATCAGAATGAACGCTTCCGATCCCGTCTCGACGAAATTTTTCAGTCATGGAACGAGCGTTTCGCGACGTGCCTGCGGGAAGCCCAGAGCAGTGGCGAACTTTCTCATGATCTGGACGCCGGTGTTATTGCGGGATTCATCCTTTCCGGTTGGGAAGGATCGGTTCTGCGGGCAAAAGTGAAGAAGTCAACGCAGCCGATGCGGGATTTTATCGACACCATTTTCTCTACAACATTGAAGAAATAAAAAAAGATATTCAGGAGGATTGGCATGGAAACGTTAACGCAGTTTAAAGCAGTGGTGGTAGAAAAAACCGCCGATAAGCAGTTCGTACGCAGTATCCAAGAGCGAAGTGTTAACGATCTGCCGCCGGGAGATCTGGTAGTGCGGGTACGGTATTCGTCGCTCAACTTTAAGGATGCCCTCTCGGCTACCGGGCATCCGGGCGTGACGCGGCAGTTTCCTCACACACCCGGTATCGACGCAGCCGGTGAGGTGGTTTCCTGCGAGAGCGGCGCTTTTATTCCTGGCGAGCTGGTTATCGTAACCGGTTATGACCTGGGAATGGAGACTGATGGTGGGTGGGGAGAATACATCCGTATTCCCAGCGATTGGGTGGTGCGACTGCCGGCTGGATTAACGCTGCGCGAAGCAATGGTGATCGGCACCGCCGGTTTCACGGCAGCTCTTTCCGTATTGAAGCTGGAACAGGCCGGGGTTACACCGGAAGCCGGTGAAATCCTCGTCACCGGGGCTACCGGAGGGGTCGGCAGTATCGCAGTATCTATTCTGAGCCGGGCTGGATACCGGGTTGTGGCTGGCACTGGCACCGCTACCGAAGCAGCCTTTCTGGCGAAGCTTGGTGCGACGGAGGTTATCACCCGTGCAGAGGTAACGGCAGGCTCGGAACGTCCGATGTTAAAAGAGCGCTGGGCAGGTGTTGTGGATGTGGTCGGCGGCGAGACGCTGGCGGCTGCGATCAAATCAACCCGCTACGGGGGAGTCGTCACCTGTTGCGGTCTGGTCGGTTCCATCGAACTGCCCCTGAATGTATACCCCTTTATTCTGCGCGGCGTGAGCCTGATCGGTGTTGACTCGGTCAATTGCCCCGCAGACACCCGCATGAAAGTCTGGCAAAAACTTTCCGGAGAATGGAAGCCGGAGCATCTGGAAGATGTGGTGACCGAGGTCGTGCCGGAAGGATTGGAAGAAAAGATCCAGGCTATCCTTCAGGGTGGAGTCAGAGGTCGCGTCATTGTTAAATTAGCGTAACTGATCAAATCCGTAATCGGGAGGAACTGTATGCATCTGGAAAATCTGTTATTGGATATCAGTGAAGGTATTGCGACGCTCACGGTAAACCGGCCGGCCGCTATGAACGCCATGACGAGAGCAACACTGGAGGAACTTGAACGGGCGGTGTCCGAGATAACCCGCAATCCGGACGTACGGGTTGCCATTCTGACGGGAGCCGGTTCAAAGGCGTTTGTCGCCGGAGCGGATATTGCCGAGTTGCGGGACATGACTTCAACCCAGGCGCGCGATCTGGCTCTGCTGGCGCACCGTACCTACGCCGCGATCGAACAATCATCCAAGCCCTTTATCGCAGCGGTAAACGGTTATGCACTCGGTGGCGGGAGTGAACTCGCTTTGGCGTGCGATATCCGGATAGCGTCAGAGAATGCGAAATTCGGCCAACCGGAGATCAATATCGGTATCCTGCCCGGTTTTGGTGGTACCCAGCGACTCCCACGACTGATCGGAAAAGGGCGGGCACTGGAGATCATCTTCAGCGGTGATATGGTCGATGCCGGCGAGGCGCTGCGTATCGGGCTGGTTAACCGGGTCGTATCTCAAGCAGAACTGCCGCACGAAGTGCGGCGGCTGGCGATGAAACTTGCAGCAAAGGGTCGTATCGCCATCACACTCTGCAAGGAAGCCGTCCGGAACGGACTGGAGATGGACCTAAGCAAGGCCTGCAGCTATGAAGCCGAGTTATTCGGTTACAGTTTCTCTACAGCCGATCAGAAAGAGGGAATGGATGCGTTTCTTGAAAAGAGGCCGGCAGCTTTTCACGATTGCTGAGCCGGCCGGATTGTTTATTTACGGCACCTGAACAGGTAGATCACTTAAGCGTTCGAACAATGTTCAGCTGTGCCGATGTCCATCAGGTACAATCGAATATCAACGGAGTATTTTTTTCCCGATGCAGTAATTACGGAGACAGCTTTATCAAGGATCGTTTTAGCCCTGTCATTTTCGGTTGATTTTCGAGGATTGTTATTCTTTGCATACACCATGATTCGTATGTCTGAGCCAACATCCCGAGGGCTTGCTTGGGTAAATTCAAGCGAAATCTGTCCCGGTTTGACCGGTGCCAAATTCCCGCCGGGAACTTCCAGTACTTCCGCAATGATGGTCGGTAATTCCGTGGCAAGTATATCAAGTGTAGTGTCTTCGACATTCGGCTTACTAATAACCGTTGCGTTCATTGTTTAATTCCCCTTTTCGTTTTCAGCCTGAGAGTTTTTATTTTCGTCACGTTTTGCTTTATCTCTACCCTCAAACAACGAATCGGTCAATCGCTATCCTGTCACCATTGTTAATCCAGGTAGTTGAAAAGTCCGCCTTGTGAAGAATTTTTTTATTCAACTCAACTGCAACTAATCTTACATCGAAGCGAAGTGCTTCGAGATACTCTCTGACGGTTATGCCCGACAAGCTCACTTTTTCGCTATAAACCACTGTTTTCACGGTTCATCCTTTAAGCAGCTAATTTATCATCTACATTGTTTCTTTTGTTTTCGAGGTACTTAAAATATTCAAGTGCTCTAAAGTTAGCGCTGACCGTAATAGGTGACAAGTTTCTTTTGCTCAGTAAATTGCATGTTTCGCCTGCTGATGTGGTTTTCGTTTCCATGATGATCTCCTTTTGTTCTGGTCCGTTGTGTGGATCAATTCCTTTTTTGCCCGTTGTACGACTGCATTTTCTTTTGATTAGTTTATTTTTTAGAGGGAATCAAACGTTTGTCCGATAAATCGGCAAGAAAAACGACAGGCATTATTTCAGGATTCCCTTCGTGAAAATACTCATGATATGATTGATCAGCTGCTCATCGCGTTCTTGTGATCTATCAACGGTTTCTACTGTTATCGGCTCTAGTAGAAAGTAGAAATTAATCATACCAGCCAGTGCCAATACAGTATCATTCGGGTCCAGGCCGTCGCGATACTCATCATGGGAAAGACCGCTGTTAAAAGTATCCAGAAGTATCTCTATGACTCTTTTGATGGCAGGTTTGACAATATTCTCAAAGCAAGAAGTGGGATTGGTCAGTTCACTGGTATAGAAGCTGAGCAGGTACGGATTTTTACGGTAGCGTAGAACTGTTGATCGAACATACCGTTCAAATTTTTGTAGTGTGTTATTTTCCATATATTCAATCTCTTCAACTTTTTCCAAAATTGCAAACTGTTCAGTCAGTACAGCCGCATACAATCCTTCTTTACCACCAAAGTAATACGATATCATGGATAAGTTTACGCCTGCCGCGCCGGCTAATTCACGAACGCCGACTCCGTTTAATCCCTTCGCTGCAAATAGCGGAGTTGTGGCTGAAATTATATTTGTACGACAGTCATTGTCAGCCACGCGAACTCCTGATTCAAATTCTAATTTAACACTCAAACGTTTGTTTGATATATAATTGCGCCGATTCGATAAAATTTGCAAACAATTTTTTTGTGTGCTCGCCATGATTATTTGATGGAGAGTAACTCCACCTCAAACGTCAGTGCTGCGTATCTCGGCACCGAACCCGTGATACCTTCTTCACCATATGCCAGATTTGATGGGCAATAGAGTTCAGCTTTTCCGCCAACCTTCATCAACTGCAAGCCTTCCGTCCAGCATTTAATGACACTGGTAAGCCGAAATTCGGCCGGCCTTCCGCTTTTGTACGAGCTGTCAAATTCACGACCGTTCAGCAAAGTGCCGCGATAATTGACGCGTACCGTATCGTCTGGCCCGGGAGCTGCTCCGGTACCTTCTTGAAGCGAGGTGTACTGCAAACCAGATTTTGTCGTGATGGTAGTCTTTGCCGCAGATGTAACGGAATCTGCGGCAAAAGAGGTGGAAGCCACAAGGCATATGATGAGTACCGGTATACTTAGATTCATATGATATTTCTCCCTTACATGTTTGTTCAGAGCTACTTCGGAGAACACGAATCCGTGCTCAGCGGTTCAGCCAGCCGCGCATGGTTTTTTCCAGCAGCTTCGGGTCGGAAGCTCCAAACTGATTCCAGGCGACATTTGCGTTGTGCACACCCAGAATAGCCGGGGTCACGCTCAGTTGCAGCTTTTTTGCCAGAGCATTTTCCGGATCGCGATACCATCCGGCCATCAATCTTGGATACTTCTCCGAAATCACCTTGAACACCCGTTCATCAGCCCCTGACACGACTATCAGCAACCGCTCCGCAGGAAACTGCGGCTTCAGACTCGTCAGAAAATCGAGCAGTTTGATGCCGCCCGGATTCCCCGTGCTGATCAGAACCACCAGCACGTGCAGCTCATTGCCAATCTGGTCAGCCACAAAGGGCTCTCCAGTCGGAGTAGTCAATGTCACACCGGTAAAGTCAGTCTGAACCGCAGTCTCACCACGACAAGGCACCGCCATCATCAGTATCATATAAATAATTAAAATTGAACGATTCATAGTTTGATTCCTCGCATTACGGTGCCGGCGGCACGTTGAAATTCATGATGCAGGTCCGTTCGTCAGCAGTCAGGCCAAAGAGCGGGTTAGCAGAGAAGCCAAGGGTTCCCAGCGCTGCGCTATCAAAATTTTGCAAAGCCTTGGCACGTGCTTCGAGGTCGAATGTTGTGTCTAGTGGTCCGGCCTGGAAGATGTAATGTAATACGCAGGCCCTGCCTCCCGCAGGAACAGAGCCGTACCAGTACCAGTTGGGAACGTCTGCGGTACTTGCCGAATCTGCATAAAACTGTAAAGGAAGCGGTGAGACGGAGGAGTCTATCCCCTGCAGTACCATACCCACCTGCGGCATGAGCGGATCATCAATGGTCTGTTCAAGGGCATAACCGGCTGTGGCGGGGATGACTGGGTTTACAGTGAAGCTCCAGACTCCACTGGCCGGATTTGCCAGAGGGCCGTACACACGAGGCCATATCGAAACCGGGCTGGCTGTCGGATTCTCAATAATCTCCAGATAGCGCAGATAGCCTCCGGTGGGGGGCAGGTAGAGTTTCCGGCTGAGTACCAGTCCGCCCGCAACGGCAGGTTTCAGGTAGAACAACCCGTTTATGGTCGGATCAAGCCAACCGCTGGAAGAAGTAAAGTCCGATGCGACACTGTCCTCATGGAATGTGTAAGAACCATTGAACGGACTGCTGAAACCGTTAGAAATACCGCCACCATAGGTAAGCATCCCTCCGGTACCGATACCGTATTTGAAGCCGCTCGTGGTGTCGAGAAGTTCTGGGGTCGAAGTTCCCTGCAGTGAAACTTCCGGCAACAAGTTGAGATCCAGTCTGAGCGTCCCGAGGTTATTGGGCAGAATGCCGTAGGCACTGCCGGTCTCCGCCGCCACGCCTCCGTTCGGCGTGAGAGTGGTCTGTACCAGATACCCGTCTGCCGGCAGAGACCTCTCCTCATAAAAGCCATTTCCGCTGCTGTCGATCTTAGGATAAAAGAGATCCCCTGTGCTGACCCTGGTCAGGGTGACGGAATTCCTGTAATTGGCAACAGAACCGGATTGGAAATGCACCGTGCCATACACCGTTCCCGGATCCAGGTCGAATACCAGCTGGACATCGGCTGTCGGGGCAACAAGAGACAGTGTGCCGCTGACCGCATTCGAGTACATGCTTCCGTCGGTGAAACTATCGTACGCAGAAGCGGAAACCGTGTACGGGGCAAACGGAACGTCCTGCAGGGTGAACTGTCCATAGTAATCACTGGAGAACGTCCGGGAAAACGGTCGATCCGTGAGTGTTACCGTAACTGCGGCATTCGCTAGAGGTAAGCCGGCACGCGTAACTGTACCGGTGATTGTTCCGGACGGCTCGATGATTATATCAAGCCCACTCTTCAGCCCGAACAGAGAGTCGATGCTTCCACCTCCGGCGTAACTGCCCGTTGTACCCGTAGCCGTCGTGGCATTGAGGCTGAACGTACCGAGTGTCGTTCCCAGGAGGGAGTAGTTGCCGTAGAGGTCAGATCTGCCGGCATATGTATGGGGAACCGGAGGTGTCGCGGTGTCAGTGACCACCATGGTAACCGAAGCATTGATGACCGCGCTGCTGTCAGCGCGTTTTACCGTGCCCTTGGCCACAAAGATCGGCAGGGTCGCGTTAATTGTTGAACTGCCGGTGTAGGTGAAGTTGTAGGTAAATGTACCAAAACTCGGTGACGTCACGTGCAGTGCCAGCTGATCGCCGCTTTGGAGTGGAATCAAGCGAGGTACATTATGCGCATAGTTATAACCGGCATTGGGTGGATCATTATAGGCCAACTGCGTCAAGGCCCATAAACCGTTTGAACTGCTGCACGTATAAATATCAGATAGTGTCATACGATAGACATTCCCAATTCCGGTGACAAATACAGAGTTATAATAGCCGGTTTCCTGGCCGCCGCAGGGATACGTAAACGAACCATCTGCGCTGGTCAGCGAATACGTGAAGCTGCCGATCGGGGTTGCCCCGTCACCGGCAAAAACACTGCCGCTCAGCGTGGCGTGCGGAATTGTAATGGTGACCGTCGCTGTGCCGTTCACAACAAATGTGACCGGCAGATCATAATGGTGCCCCATATAGACGGCTCGGGCGGTCAAAGATGTTTGATCCGAATAGATCCCCGTGAAGGTATATTGCCCATTGCTATACGTGTAATTGCTGCTGGCGACCTGGCCGGTTGTATCGTGCAGCTCGAACATGACCGGTTTGAGCAAGGCAACGTTATTTGAATCCACCACCAGAACCTGCACATTACCCCGGTCTGCCGGCAGGGACAGGTTTGCTGTGAGTTGCTGGTTATTGCTGGTAAAACTGGCAACCGTGGTCGTAGCACTGTAGGTGCGATAGGTCCCGTCACCGACAGAGAACTGATAGGTTGCCTTTAGCGTCACCGGCTTGCCATTACCGGCGAATCGCGGCGTGGTAAAGTTGCTGTTGGCGCTGTTGTAATTGATATACGCCGATGTCAGCACAGCACTGGTGTCCGGGTCCAGAACATCGATGGAAACACTGGTAGGGAAATAGGTGGTGTCGTTCACGGACGAACGGAAATGACCTTACCGGTCACGGTGCCGGACATTCCGTACTGATATGTCCCGGTAACGTTTCCCCCGGCTGCCAGGACAACGGTATAGCGGTGTACAACCCCGTAGACGCCTGTATCATCAACTTCCAGTGTATAGGTATCCGCCGGTATATCTGCAAAAACAAAGCTACCGGCAGGCCCGCCGTTTGTGCCGTCAAATGTGGTGAGATAGCGATTGAAGCCACTGGCAGATCTCAAACGGATCGTGTCGCCGGGGACCACATTGCCGATACGATCTTTGATCGTTCCGGAGACCTTGCCTAACAACGGTAGACGCAACTCAATCAAATTGTCACTGCCAACTACCGCAGTTACAGTACCGGATAGCGTCAGATAAGCACCGCCCGAACTGATAGCCGCCGGAGGCGGAACCTCAACCGACAGGTTGTGCTGGCCTGCCTGGGCAAAATCGAGTTGATATGAATCGCTCACATACAAAAACTTGTAGGTAGTGTTGCAATATGCTGTCTGACAATTGGTTCCAAAAGATGACCGCACTGTAGCGTTGGTTACCGGTGTAGTGCCATCTGCATAGAGTACTTTTGCCTTGATACGGCCGGTATTGCTGAAAACGATATCCTGTGTTGCCGTGCTGACTCCATCGGCAAAAGCGCCGCTGACCGATTGCGATGTTATACTGTAGGCAGAGTTATTGATAACGCCCAACAGGGTGAAACCGGTCAGAGGAATTGTCACAGCAGTGGTGTCACCGTTAGGAGTTCCGATAAACGTGAAAACACCGTTGTTATCTGCATATGCCTTGTAGATGCGGGTGAAATACGGACTGCTGCTCTGCAGGTTAACGTTCCTGCTTGCTTCCTGACTGGAAGACAGACCGTCATACGTCTTGAACGCGCCGGTCACCGTTCCAGTGGCAGGCGGCAGTGATGCAAGGACACTGGTCCCGTTGGCAGGCATCGTGTAATTGGCGATCATGGCGATTTCCTGACTGGAAAGCCCACTGAGCGCCTCTGGTGGTAATTGAACAAGACGTTCGGCAGAAGCCTTGGCCGCTGCAACAGTTGTCTGCTGGACCAGGAAGCTCATCAACGCCACTGATTGGCCAGCTGGAATAACCACCGACTGGAAGCTGTTTTTCAGGATAGCGCGGCCAGCAGTCTGCTTTGTGATGAAATTAACTGTTGCAGGTACCACAGGAGCAGCGCTGCCGTCCCCCCAGACCATGGCAACGGCCGGGCGTAAACTGCTGTTGATGAACGGGTCGACGTCTGAATTTTCTCTTACGACCGCCCATGTTGTACCGATCAGATCACGGTTGGTTGCTACGGTATCACCAATACCGTTGGAAGCAGCCCGAATGGCAAATGTATCGTAATAATAGTAGAAGTTGGTCGTCAACCCGAGGCTGACCGTCACCGGATCAGTGCCCGGATTAGTGAAAATATCCAGATATCGGGTAAAATAACCGTCTTTCGGGACATATATCTTACGGTTGACGTTCAGGCCGGACAAACCGGTCTGGGTTGTTGAAACTTCCCGCCCTTGATCTTCGGCCACGCCATTGCTGGCGCCGGTAAAGTTCTGACTGTTTACACTGAGAACCATGGCCCCAAAACCGATACCACCATTGTAGAAGACACTATTCCTGCCGTTATGAAGCGATCCATCTCCATAGATGTCATTGAGGAAGGCATTGCCATCATACAGGTTCGTCGGGAAAGCAACCGGATCGTAGGCAAGCTGGAGATTTACCGTCTGGGTCTGACCACTGGCGGTCATGGTAGCGGTGGTTTCCGCAATTGTAATACCGTTCATGACAACTTTGACAGTAAAGCCGTCTGAACCAACAATCAGGTTGTTTATCGTGCAGTTACCTGTCGTTGAATTACTGCTGCCATATGCCCATACCGTCGTACCGGTCGGATCACGCAGCTCGATCGGAATCGCGCTACCGGAGTAGTTGGCGCCACTCGAATTTTTCAGCTGCACGGTGACATTGCCCCGGTGGACCGGCAGGGTGACACTGACCGGCAGTGCCGTGTAACTGGTGCCGGTGAAACCGTTCATGCTGTTTTCTCCGACAGTTGTGAGTCGTATAATCGAGTTCGGTTGACGATAGGTGTAGGTCATGCGCGCCTTAAAGGTGGCCTCGTTGCTCGCAAAGATATTGGTGTAAAGCGGATTGCCAAAGAAGTCATACGGATAGGTACTGAGTACTGATCCGGCAGTATCCAGAATTTCAAATTTCACCGTAGTTGCATAATTTTCAAAGGGAACCGGTGTGCTGCCATCCGCAAAGAACACGCTGCCTGCAACCCTGCCGCTCTTTTTAAACTGCAAATCCTGCGTCAACGCTTCACCCGCCACCATGGTAAAATCTGACGTGCTTGCAGCAACATTGGTTACCGTGTCGTAAGCTGAGAGTTTATAGGTACCGGGAGGAACCATGCTGAAGGTAAAATTGCCCCCCGTATCGGTCGTTCTGGTTCGCGAGAAACCTGTGTTGGGGTTACCCAGTGTTACCGTTGTATTAGTCTGAGGTGTACCGTCCCAGGCGCGCAACTGCCCGCTAACCGTGCCGAGTGGCGGCAGAGTCACATCTACCGTCAGCGCCTGACCTGCAACCGTGGTTACCTGCTGTCTGGCGGTGACGGCGGTTCCACCGTCAACAGATGGTAAACTGACATCAATATAATGGGTACCTGGTGGAACGATCTTGAATACATAGCTGCCGTCAGAAGCCGGATACGTCGTCAGGCGGGTGAAGTCAAAGGTTATACTTCCGCTGGTAAGCGCCTCTCCTGTACTTTTACGGACGACACCGCTGATAGTGGTGGAATTGGTAAAACTCAGGGTGCTTGAAGCCTGGGTGGAGCCGGCTGCAAAATCCCCCAGGGCGGTAATTTCAACAGGCGGTGTAGCGAGTCCGTTAGAAGCCGGGCTGAATGTCCGTTTGGCGTTGACAGTGTAGGGGCCCACCGGCAGCGCGATTTGCGGGTAGACAGTGGGGTTGTTCATATTTGATGTAAAAACAGCCTGACCGGAATTACTGTCACTGTTAATCGTATACGTCCGGTTAAAGATCGGTGACGTACTCTGCAGGACAACCGGCATGGATACGCCGGTCGGCGCTGCTCCGAATGCATCCTGAACCGTAACCGTCACATTCCCGGTCAGTGGAGCCATGGCGGTCAGCGGGCTACTGCCGTCCACCGGTACGGCAAAGTTGCGGATCGCCAGTAATTCATCCTGGCTCAGTCCGGCCAGCGCTTCAGGCGGCAGTTGAACGAGTCGTTCGGCCGAAGCCGTGGCACCGGCGACGCTGCTGTTCTGTACGGCAAAGTGCATGAGTGCCACCCGGCCATTAGCCGGTACGGTCAGGTTCCAGGCGGTATTAAAGCCGGTAATTCGTGAGGAAGTCAGCGTCGTTGCCACCTGATTTGCCGGCGTAGTTGCAGCAGGTCCTCCCCAGATCATGGCGGTAATCGGCAGGCTGCTGTAGCCGTAATAATTGGGGGTGTTGAAGAATACCGACCAGTAATCAGGTGTTGCCCCACCAATCTGTAGCAAGCTGTCACCACTGGAAGTCGTAGATACATAGAAGTAGTAACTATTGATATCGCGCTCATTATAAAATCCGTTCTTCACTCCAACCGTCACATTCGAGTCAATACCGGTCAGGTTATCAAAAATCTCCAGATAACGGGCAAAGTAGCCGTCCTGCGGCACATAGATCTTACGGGTGACAGACAGACCGCCCACATCCGGTTGGCGCAGGGCAATTTCATGCCCCTGCTGTTCCTGAGTCCCTGATGTTACCGCTGCAAAATCGACCGGACTGCCGCCGACCGGGGTCACTGTTAGCAGTGAGGCACCGGTCGTACCGAAGACGTAGCTGGAGGCAGAACCATTGCCCGGAATAGGGAAGTCGAGGTAATTACCGTCATAGAGGGTTTGCGGCAGCGCCACTGCATTACTCTGCAGAGTCACGTCGAGAGGCAACACTACGCCGTCACCGGACAGAATTCCGACGGCATCACCCAGCTTCTGAACACTGCCGTCGCCGGCACTGACGCCGATGCCGCCCACCGGCACCTGATCCACCTGATAAAATCCGGCGGCATTGGTCCGCATCGAATACGACCGGCCAAAGTCAGGATTGAGCGCTCGAACGGTAACCGGCATATTCGGTGAACCAGTGCCGCTGTTGGGCTCGAACACTCGACCGTTGACTGTGCCGAGGCCTACCATAGTGAAATTGCGCGTGACGATCTCACCATCACTGGCCAATACTATAGAGCTGGCCTTGGCCCGCTGCAGACCATTTGCGTCGTAGAAAATCAAGTTATAACTGTCCAGCGGAAGCGTGGAGAACTGATAGGTGCCGTCCCCGGCAGTCGTCATACTGGCGGAATATTTGGATGATCTGGCATAGACCGTGACACCACCGGCCGGGGTCTGCCCATCCGGGGCAACTATAGTGCCGCTGATGGTTGCGCTCGGATCGGCCGCAATGGCGATAAAAACGGATGCAGTCTGGCCGGCTGCACTACTCCCTTTGAGTGAACCGTGCAGCCTGCCTGATGATGCCGAAAGAGTGTAATTCCCCGGATAGATATGCTCCAGAGTCAATGTGCCAAGAGCATCACAGTTCCCGTAAAGGTTACCAAAACCATCCGTAAGCGAAAATCTGGCTCCCGGAACAGGGGTTGAGGAGCTGTCAACTACCGTGACAATCATGCTGGCACTACCGTTCAGGGTAATATTCTGCACCCTGTTTTCCTTGTATACCTGCAGACTGACAGAAACTTCTCCCTTGGAACGCGCTGCCGGATCCTGAGCTGACAGCGTGTAGTAGCTTAGTGCCATGACCTCAAAACGATAGCTGCCGAAGCTGTCGGTGGCAGTTGAGTGACCACCGGCCTGAACGGTTACGCCGGCAGCCGGCGTAACGCCGTCAACTCGGTACACATGCCCCTCCAGTGAGGCCCAGGCAACCAGATTGAGGTTGGCGGTTACGGTCTGCCCATTCGTGGCGATACTGCCGGACGTATTCGCCCCCAGATCGGTAACAGGGTCTTTGGTGGAAATAAAGAAGTTCCCTACGGAGACGTCTTTGAAGGTAAAGCTGCCGCTACTGTCAGTGGTTGCAGTCCGGCTGACAAGGCCAAACATGCTGCCGCTCTGCATGGATACCGTCAGACCGCTGATGCCGGTCTTGCTGGAATCAAGCACCGTCCCGGTTACCGTTCCGGTACCGAGGAAAACGACCGGTACGACAACCTGGGCGCCGCTGACGGTCAGATAGGCGCTGGAACGGCCTCGGTTGCCGCTTGTGTCATGCGCTTCGACCATGTAGGTGCCAAGCGGCACCTGCGGGAAGGAGTAGCTGCCATCCGCTGCCGTAAAGGCGGTGAACAGCGGAGCGATCAGATTTTGAGGATCAAGCAGGTCAACCTGGACTCCTGCAGCTACCAGGGTCTGATCGGCATGTTTGACGCTGCCGATGACCGAACCCGCCTCGGTAACAATGACGGTCACGCCGTGCAGGAAGCCATTGGGAGCATTCATGACTCCGCTGGCCGCCCCCTGCAGCTTGTTGGGCGTGTCATAAGCTTTGATCGTCACGGCCGTTGCCGGCCCGTAATTTGCCGTCGACTGTCCGGCAATCCCTTCCACCAGGAAGGTCCCATCGGCTGCGGACGTAATGGTGACGCCGTTGACGACAACCTGAGCAGACGCTACCGGTTGATTGGTAACCGTCACAACTTTTCCGGAAACAACCCCGCCCCGGACGGTGACAATCACTCTACCCAGTGTTATCCCCTGACTGGCAACATCAAACGAGCTGTTTCCACCGCTCATGGCACTCAGCGTGAAGTTTTTGACGGTTTCTCCAGCGGCAAAAACCAGACTGGTCGGCTGCAGCTGAACAGCTGCAGAAGAAGGAGTCAGATCAAGCTGCATGCCGGTCGCCGGTGCCAGTTGGTCGAGCGTGATAGCCAGTTGCACCGTTTCACCGGCTGCCAGTAGCTGAGAAGCTGGCAGCTGCAGCGTCGTCAGGGAGCGGGCGGTGAGGCTGAGGGTGGTCGATGTGCCGACATTTCCGGAAGCATCACCGGCTGTTGCAGTCAGATTCAGGATCTTACCTTCAGCCAGATTGGCCGGGATGTTGATTGTGAAGCTGCTCTGAACCGTTCCGGCTGGCGTCAGCACGGCAGAATTGCTGTAGGTAAAGGCGCCGCTGCCGTTGAGTGTTATGCCGGTCACGGCGGTATCGTCCTGGGCATCGACGACAATTGTCACCGTGTGACCAGGTACGACAAAACTCGTATTACCGACCGTGTGTAGCGTAACCTGCGGCGCTGTGGTATCAGCAACCGACAGAACCACCGCCGGAGCTGCGGCACTATTATTGGCCACATCAATGGCAGTTGCTTCCAGACGGACTACATCTTGTGATGTAAAGGCGTTTGGTACCGTGTACGTGAAGGTAGCAGCCACGGAATTCTGCGGCGGAGTTATGTCACGAACTTCCGGGGTTCCCCTGTTGACGCGGAAGCTGACCTGCTTGATTCCGCCCAGGTCATTGGCGGTGACAACCGCAGTAACCTTCTGTCCGGTTCGAACGACAGAACCGCTGGAGAGTCCGGCAAGCAGAACAACCGGCGGTGTAGCATCGCTGACCGTGACGGTCACCGGCGCAGCCGTGCCGCTCTGCCCTTTACTGTCAACGACGGTGGCATTGATTAGTATCTGACTCCCCGGCAGGGCATCCAGCGGCACATAAAAGGCAAAATCTTTCTGCGCCGACAGTGCCGTCGGTGTTACTGCAACGGTGTCGGAAGCCGGAAACTGCCCGCCATTGGCCTGATAGGCTATTCTGACCACGCCCATATCATCCTGCGCGACAACCCGGACCACGATTCTGTCGCCGGTGCGAACAACGGCACCACCAGCCGGCAGCATGATAGTCGCGGCCGGCGGAGTATCGGCGATAACGGTGATGGACGTTTCTGTCCCTAGCAAAGCACGATTTCCAGAGGTATCGGTAGCAATGGCACTGACCTTGATCGGAGTGCCGTTCGGAATTCCCAACGCGGGCAACGCCTGAAAACTGAAACTGTAGGTCGGGCTCTGCGCCACACGGACCGCTCCGGCCGGAGCGCCGTTCAGGTACCAGTCAACCACAGCAATATCGGAACCACCGGCAAAAACCGGTGTCAGCGTGGCAACGGCATTCTCTATGACGGTGGCCGGTGCCGTAAGTCTGCTGATGACCGGCGGAGTCCGGTCAAGCGACCTGAAGGTGTAGGTTGGTTCGGCGGTCTGCTGATTGCCGGACAGATCGCTGGCCGGCAGCAGCGTCACCGTGTAGACCGTATTTTCCTTGAGTGGGTAGAGCGGCGTGAAAACCATGCCGGTATTGCCGAATACCATATCCACGCGCCCGGCCAGCGGACCGTTACCATCAGTAACGTTGATAGCGGTGCCGGTAAAGGCCGTTGGATTTACCGGTTCACTGAACATGATCCTGATTACACTTTCCAGCGGTGCACCGCTGGAACTCTTGTCCGGCCCGAACGAGACGATGTGCGGCGGGGTGATATCAACCGTCGTGAATTTGGCTACAAAATCCTGCAGCATCGATCGATCAACCCGGTCTTTGACGCCCGAAACCCGGATGGTATAGGTCGTTTCATCTTTGAGCGGCTGCGTCGGAGTAAACGTGACAACCGTATCATTAACTGACATTACACGGAAACCTTCAACAGGTCCGGCGGAAGAGGTTACGCTTACCGATGACGCTGTAATACTGCCCGGCTGAACCGGTTCGCTAAAGGTGATTACGATCGGTGTCGCCAGCGCCACGCGGATCTCGCCCGGCAGCGGGCTGGATGATGTGACCGCCGGGGGTGCTTCATCAAGCATGATCGGAGCATTGGTCAGATCCATATCATTGAGGATCTGCAACGATTTTTTTGCCAGACCGAGTCCGGCCGGATCCTGCAGGGTCAGCAGGTAATCTCCCTTGGGAACGCCGCTGAACGTCACCAGACCATTGCCGTCACTGTCATGATAAAGAGTAAATCCATCTGTTGTTCTCAGTAGTTTTGCCGCGATCCCGCCGGCCGGTTTTCCATTGACGAAGATCACCGTGACCTTCAGCGAACCGGTATCGGCAAAAGCAACCGTAACCTCAGCCGTCGTGCCCGGGTTGAGTATGCCGCCGGCTGAACCGTTCTTCAGGGGATTGACCGGATCTTTCGCATACAATGTAAATGGTCCTGCCGGGACATTCGGGAAGGAAAAGCGACCGGTCGTGGGATCGGAAAAATTCGTGCATTTAGAAGCATTGCATCCGGCATCCGGGAATTTCTCCAGAACTACTTCGGCTCCTGTGATAACAGTTCCGCTATCAAGCACCGTGCCGCTGATCGTGCCGAGCCCGGCCAGAACAACTTTGATATAACCGGTGGCACCGGCATACGGCAGATCACCATAGCCCATACCGGATTCACGGGTGACCTGCGATCCGGCCTGAATAACGAATCGTCCCAGGTTGACATCGGTAAAACTGAAGAGACCGTCACTGTCAGCGGTGGTCAGCTTGTCACACGAAGCAAAGTAAGGATTGAGACATACCGATGTGTCGGCAGCCGGCTTTCCATCAGGGTGATACACCCAGCCATTGATTGAGCCAAGCGCCGGCTTGACCAGGTTGGCCACCATCGGGATGTCAATCACCTCCCCTTCACGGGTAAGATAGCCCTGAGTCGAGACCTGATTTTGTCCGGCACTGTAGGCCGTGATGCGGAATTCTCCTGCCGGCACGCCGGGGAAGACAAAGCGACCATCCAGACCGGTCGTCGCAACGAGCGACAGGCCGCGACCTGATGGAGATGTCTGTGACAAGGTTACCTGCCAGCGTGCCAAGGGTGTCAATGCGCCGCTCTGGAATAGGGTGCCATGCACATGGCCGATAGGCATTTCAGAAATATTTACCGTGACAATCGGGGTCGAGAGATACGCTGTAGCTGCGTTAAAGCCGCGCCGACCGGTCGCAGCTTCAAAGAGCTCAACGCGGAAATCCCCCAGCGGAATGAAATCCTGACTGTACTCGCCGGCAGCGTTGGTGACCGCAAAGGCCAGGTCACCCGAGCCGTTGGAAATATTGACCTCGGCATTGGCAACCGGCGTAAGACCATCGGGGCGATAGACGACACCCTTGACCGTAACGGTATGATCGAACAGGTAGACGTTGACCATCACTTCGGTACTGTCGGTCACGATTTTTCCGGATGCGCGACCGACAAAACCATCAATGCTTTCAGCCAAGACCGTGAAAGAGCCTTCATTGAGGGCGTCAGCACCATTTAGCAGTACAACACCGTTGACATCAGTCTTGTATTTCAGTCGGGTGGTATCACCGATTTTTGCGGACTCCTCGATGGTGACCTTGGCATTTGGAACCGGAGTGGTTGAATTATGAGTATAGACTGTCACCCGTACCGGTGCCCGTGCCATCAGGCGTACCGCCACGTCGGACGTTTGGCCGGCGCTCACTACACCGCTATACTTGCCGATATGACCTAGCGGATTGCCTGCCGAGTCTCGTTCCTCAACAGTAAGGGTGAATTTGCCGGCATTGACCAGCGGCAGCGTAAATTTACCAAATTCGTCACTGACGGCGGTTTCGTTCTGAATCCCCTGCGGCAGAGAGGTGCAGCTCGTTTCGCCCCCGCTTTCAGAACAGATGGTTTTAAATTCGTCCGACTTATAGGTAATTTGGGCGTTCTTGGAAACCGTGACACCGTCCGGTCCATAGACTGTGCCGGTAATCACACTGGTGGCGGTCAATTTGATCAACAGATCCTGGGTATCCCCATTGGTCTTGATTTCACCCTTGAAGGTGACCGGATCGGGACTGAAAGCACCGGCGGCGGTAATCACGAAATCACCGACAAAAACGTTACTGAAGCTGAAACGGTTACTGGCGAAGGTGGTATCAACGACCTGCAGATGCGAGGTGTATACGAAACCGAGCCCGATCAGATCCTGACCGGACTGGGCCGCCACGACCCGCAGGGCCGAGACGCTGACCTTGCCGACCAGCGGAGTTGTGCCGTTCGAATCAAACAGAGCGCCGGTTACGGTTCCTTTGCCTTTGAAGGTCAGATCAAGCCGCACGCGCTGCCCCTGGAAGCGAATGGAGGTGCTGCCGATATTTCCGTCGGAAAGGTCGGGAAGGAAGGCCGAGACGTCGTACTGGCCGCCATTCACCGGAACATTGGCAAACTGGTAGGCGCCACTGGCGTTGCTGGTGGCAACTGCTACAATGCTTCCGTTCTGGAGCAGATAGACTTTGATTCCGCTGGCCAGTGCATTGTCGGCAGTATGAATGGTGCCGTAAATGCCCCCCTGGGCCTGCAGCACGATGGTAGCGCCGTACTCGAGGCCCGGCGTAGAGACATCAACTGCTGCTTGTCCCTTGGCAAACAGCGCCTGGGAGACGGCTACGATTGTACGTGAACCGATCGGAACATCGGTTAGCGTAAAGAGACCGTTGGCATCGGTTTTGGTCAACGAAAGCCCGCCGCCGACTTCGGCATCAGCTACCGGAACGCCATCGGCATCCTTGACAACCCCCTTGATCGTTCCGAAGCCGCCGTTGAGCAAAATATTGGCAGTGATCGTACCATCTTTAGCCAGCGAAATCCGGGCGCTCCCCTCCTGGGATGCGGCCTGATCAAAGGTGTAAATGCGATAATCTCCGGCCGGCACATCGGGGAAACTGTACGCGCCAACCGCTGAAGTTACAGCTGTGGCTACGGCGCACTCCGGTGGCCGTACCGGTCCGAACGGCCCCGGAATTTCCGGGCAGCGGACGCCATCCTGGCTGTTATCCTGATAATAGCCGTAGACCGGTACGCCGGACACTGCAGTAGCGCCGTCGTAATGGAGGACATTACCGCTGATGGCTCCGTACTTGACCGTGATTTTACGGACCGCTTCCGTCAGCAGCACCAGATTCAGCTCTACGGTCGAACCGGACGCGCCGATATAGCCGCTCTGGGTGATTTTGGAATTGGTTCCGAGGTGTACCGCCTCGATGATCAGGTTGCCGACCGGAATTTTGGCGATCGCATATTTACCGGTGCTGTCGGTTGTGAAAGCGTACTGACTACCATCGGTCAGACTGGTGACGCGGATTTGGGCATCCTTGAGCGGGGTCATGCCATCTTCACCGAGAATCTTGCCGGTCAGGGTACCACGTCCGAGAAAGACGACGTTGACGTTCAACCGTTGGCCATTCCGGGCCACTGTAAAGGGAAGCGACCGGAATTCGCCGTCATCCGGGTTGAGTGCTACGATTTTGTTGGTCTGTTTGAGGACAAAATCCCAGCTGAAAGTGGCATCTGCGGCGGTGGTCTTGGAGCTGACACCAAACCAGAGGTTGACGCAGCCGGCATCGCTTGGCGCCTGAACCAGGGTAAACAGGCGCGCCTCGGCGCCGGACAGGAGGGTACCGTCAGGTTGCAGAACTTTACCGGAAACAACGGCGCCGGCATCCTCAATGGTTGCCTCGATCGGAACGCTCTGGCTGGCCAGCAGGTGACCGCGCCGGTCGGAGATGTTGTCGAAGGTAATGCTGCGCGGCACAAACGGTCCGACCGGATCACGTAGAGCCAGATAGGCGATGCGGTTGCCCGGCTGCAGAGCCACTCCGACCACTTGGTTTCCATCCAGTGTGTAATTGCTGATTAAACTGCGTGACAGCTTGTCCTGCACCGAAGCTGCGGTGACCACTTCACTGAAGAGCGCCGCCACAACCCGTCCAAAGCGCCAGAGTCCGCAATCGTTCTTGAAAACGTCGGCGTCAGGCTGCTGCACTACGCTGATGATGGTCGGGGCGATATCGGGAATTGGACGAGTAAGGGTAGCTGTCTGTGGGACGCCGACCAGCGGAACGCCGTCGGCATACAGTTCCACCGTGAAACTGTAGGGAGATGTCAGGTCGACCATCGGCAGAGCTGCTGTTGTAAGCGCACCGAAACTGCGCTGCTGCAGGACACCGGCAGCGTCAGGCGCTACGATGGCCAGGTTGAAGGTTGCCGCCGGATCTGTGCCCGGCAGCCGTTCCAGCCTGATGCGGAATGTGCCGGCAGTCGGCACCGAAACCATGGCCAACTGACCGCTGGTTACGGTTTGATCCTTGAAAATCAGGTAGTCGCTGTACGGTATCTCTTTGACAACCTTCCCTTTTTCGCCGGTACCACCCAGCTTGCGACCGGTACTGTCTATCAGCGTCAGGCTGACCGGCAGCGGATTGCTGCCAGAATCAAGCATGACCGAAATATGTTCCGGTCGATAGGCAATCTTGCTGGACAGGTCGCGCAGGAAATCAGCGCCCCCTTTGGCGATCAGTTCCGGCTTCAAAATGTTGGCGACGGCATCAGCCAGCACATCACCGCGAATGGAACGGCGACGCAGATCGTCGAAGCCACTGTAATCACTTTCGGCGTTGGAGCGGTCGGCCGGGAGCAGATTTGTTTCTGCCAGCCGGGTGTAGTTGCTCCCCATGAAATCAAACAGCAGCTGTTCAGCCGAATCAGGCAGCGGCTCGTGCAGAGTATAACGGAAACCGGCTTGAGCCACTTCGATGCCGCGATCCCAGACAATTTTCTTGCCGAAGCGCAGAATATCCTTCGGCAGTGCGGCATCGGGTGCGGTGGCCACAGCATAGGCCTTGCCGAGCAGGCCGATGGCGGCATCCCGCAGCGCTTTTGGGAGACTTCCGGCCTCTTTTGGGAGAACCAGCGAATCGGGCGACAGCGGGATACCCAGTTCCCCAACAGAGGTCTTGAGCTGGAAACGGCCTGAGACATGATCATCGGCATCAAGAGTAGCCGCAAAGATAGTGCCGCTGACCTTGGAGCGCAGATCAAAGCTGACGGTGGAAGAATCGCCGGGGGGGATCGACTCGATCTGTTTGCTCCCTTCCCCAATCAGATCGGCGCCGCTGATCTGCTGCTGATGCAGGTTGACGCTGACAAAGTTGGCCGGTGACTGAGATGTATTGGTCACGGTTACATCAAGGGTATAAGCCTCGCCGGCATTCACGACATCCGGATGCGTGAAGGTGAGCGTAAAGTTCGGATTACGGACCAGCACCGTGCCCAGGGCGCGGCCGCGCACGGTAACCGGCCCGATCGGCAGACCTACCAGCGTTCCGGTAATCTCCATCTCGATGGTGTGGCTCCCCTCGCGACGCCCTTCCACGAGAAATTCGGCGTTACCACTCTGGCCGGGTGCCAGACTGACGATGTCGTCAGCGGTCCCCAGTTTGCCGTCTGGCCCGGGTTGCACAACGGCCTGCAGCATCGGCGATGGTCCCTTGGTTGTGTTCGCCATGGCCAGCGGATCGTCACTGGTTCCGACAACTTTGTCATTGCCGGCCGGGAGCAAAATTGTAGCGGTAATATCCTTGACTACCAGATTGGAATATTCGGGTGCCACGTTGCCGACCATCAGCATGACGCTGAAATATTGGTTCAAGAAGCCGATGTCGCCTGGGATGACGATGACCCCCGGAATGGGAGGTACGTCGAACGAGTTGCCCTTGTAGTCAAGCGCCTTGAGACTGAAACTTTTGACACTCAGGTTGGGAACCTTGGTCTGGGCCAGTTTGAGGGAGTCCGGGATGATGGTGCGTACATCTTTGAGCTGCGGTTCGGGAAGCGTATCGCCAATCTTTGCTTCACTGACGTTGACGTCAGTGGCTCCTGCCAGATTCGGCAGAATCACCGGCATGTTGATCTTGATCGGATCGCCACTGCCGATGGCAAAAGCAGCGGTGAAGTTGTAGGCCTGAAAATTGGTTTTATCGAAAACGATGCCCTTGTCCTTGATCTCCTGGGCGGTCAAAGGGCGGGCGGTAATCTGGGAAACCAGCAGTTTTTCGATGATCTCGATGGTGACGCTCTCGGGAGTTCCGCGCAAGAGAACCGCACCTCCGCTCTCCAGGCGGATGTTGTCGAGCGAGTAGATACCCGGCACGGTCAGCGGCGGGATATTGAAGGGGGTATTGGCTCTGGCGGTCAGTTCCAGCGGCGTTTCCAGCCCCGGGCCGCGCAGGGTTCCCTTGACTAGCGCATCGGCTGCCAGCGGCGGAATTTCAGCGTTAGGGAGCGTCGGTACCTGCGTATAGCTGCTGACGATTGTGGCGATGTTCTTCGGCACCACCTGCCGGGCCGGTTCCACCTTGAGCCCCATGCCATAGAGGATGATATCCTCGTGAGCAAGGAAACGCCCCTCATAGGCCTGGGCGGTTCCTGCCGTACAGGTTACAACAATGAGCAACGCCAGAGTGCGGACCAGAGTTTTTATATTCATCGAAAATTTCCCGTAATTCATGACGCCACCTATAAAAAGTCTCGTAAATTATTAGTTGATTAACCCGATTGTCGAAGGGCGACGTTTGAAGTCCGTGATACTGAGCGTATTAATTGAATCCGGAATACGGGCCAGCGCTTCGTCGCTTACCCCGGTTGCAAAACCGGTTACGGCCTGAATAGCTCCGAGATCAACCTTGTCATTTATCGTGTGAACCGTGTCGCGCAGCGTCAAGACACTGGTAGTCAGTATCCCGCCGGGAGGATTTTTGAGAACTGCGTATCTGCCATGCATGGTGAGATTTGAAGGAATAAGTATAAGTTTCTTCGCCATGCCGAGCTTGTCGGTATACTCCAGAGTCCAGTTGCGCAGTTCATCTGCGGTGGCGGTATTGGTATAAAACTCGATAAACTGGTCAGTGCTGCCCGCCTGAGGCTCGACAATCACTTCGTTGATCATCGGCAGTGGAGCACAGAGCCAGGGGGGAATGATGCTCGTCACCGTGGTCGGGCAGTTGGGTGGCGAGCAGACAGCTGTCATCGTCTGGGCAAATTGCTGGAGGCCGGTTAGTGATCCCCCCGGCAACGTATCGACAGAAATACCGTAATTGGTCATCACCGTTTGCGTCGATGGTGCCACTTCCGTATACGTTAATTGAGAATATGCGCCGCTTTCCACCGCTCCGAAGTGGAATGTTTGTCGGCGTTGCATGGCTCCGCAATAACGCAGTTCATCCACAACCGAGACATCAAAGTAACTGGCCGCGGTATTGTTAACAACCGTGAGACTGTAGGTAATCGGGTCTCCCGGGTTCACCGCCACCAGATCCTCCGGTACCGTATTCTTGATCACGCAGAGCGGATCGTTGCTGACGACAATCTTCCCTTTCGGATCGTTGAGTTCACCCATTCCGGGAATGGCAACTTTACTGTCCAGCGTTGTTTTACCGTTTACTCCTGTATGTATGATGTGTGTATCAATGCCGTTGGTATCCGCTGCGGTTGTCACCAGCGCCGGGTTACATCCGGTCAGTACATTGCACTCGGGAGGCAGGCCCACGGTGTAGGTATCCAGCAGTGTCGGGGAATGAAATCCGAGTCCGAGGGAATTAAACTGGATTGAACAGCCGGAATCATCACTTCCTGCTGCCGTACAGGTGACGGTGATATTCCCCTGTAATTGCAGTTTGAAATTTGGTGCCGGTTCATTCACCGTGAACGTTTTATTGATAGTCAGGCTTCCCCATTCAGCCAGACCGCCGGGAAGCGTTCTGTCAATGGCTTCGGCTACACTTTTGAATTTCCCTTTCAGCGGGATGGGTGTTGTACTGCCGGCAGTGACATGGGCAAAAGTGCGCACTTTCGGACCGGGAGTTGCCGGTGATGCAGAATTGATGCACATCACCTGCGGTTCGATTTTAACGGAATCGATTTTCGGAAGAACCCACGTCGTGACGTTGCCACTGGCCTTGCCGTATTCCGCCAGATCAAGTGTGCCTCGAATAGAGGTAAGACCGGGCAGCGGCTGACTGCTGACGAAGCCCTTATACCCGACATCGTTAGTAACAGTGGCAACCGTCGGCGTGGCTGAATCCAGGCTCAACGCCTGGGTCCCGGCATACTGAACTGTAATTCCGAAAGCCTTTTGTGCAGCCCAGCCGAGTAGCGGTGCCAACGGCCCCGTTTCGGCAGCCAGTACGGTTACGCTGTCCTGAATGACCGGTTTGAGCACGTTGAGCAGGTCCGACATCCCGACGGAAGCGACGCCGCCGAAGAGATCAAAGGTTGCATCTTTCAGATAAACGGCACCGTTGCTGGTGATGAAGGGGTTGCCGGTGACGTCGGACGTCAGTATCAGCCAAGGGCTCTTCATATCCTTGAATGCCGCCTGGAGGGCAGACGAAACGACTGACAGCGGTGCCAGATCAATTTTATCCAGCTTGATCCCGGCAAGTACTATCGTAGGATTCGATTTCAGTTTCTGGGTCCCGTATGTAGCCTGGATTATCTGGAGTCCAGCATTGCTGACGATAAGCTTCCCTGTTGAATCAACTGACACGGTGGCCATTTTTTTCGGAATAGCCGGATATCCCAGATTGACGAGAATCTGGTTGATTTTATCGAAAATATAATCGTCAAACGAAACTCCGTTTACTTCTAAAATCAATCCGTTGCCAAACCATTGATAGGTTGTTTCCGGGGCAGCCGTAACGTCATCATCAGCCAGACTGGTATCACCATGTTTAAATATTACGGTGAGCTGCTTCTGACCAGGAACAACAGCGATTGGTACCAGAACAGGTGTCAATAGCAGTTGATCTTTTTTCCGGGTCTTGATTGTTACTGTTGCCGGTGGGCTGTCCAGAAGTCCGTCATTGACGATCAGCTGGAATGTCAGCGTATCTTCCTTCTTTGGTGCGGTAAATGCCGGTTTGACTGATGTTTTGTCAGAAAGTGTAACCGGCGTACCGGACGTCTGTTTCCAGTTGTAAATCAGATGATCACCATCAGGGTCGCTGCTGGCGCTTCCATCCAACGTAACGGTCTGTTCCTGATCAACTGTCTGTGCCGGTCCGGCATCTGCAACCGGGGCGTGGTTGCCCAATGAACCGCCGGCCCGGGTAAAGGCCCAGATATCGAGGGACTGAGAATTGCCGACATATATGAGGCCACGTTTGTCATCAATCCTGAAACCTTCAATACCGAGCGGGTACGGAATTGTGAAGCGTATCCGGTCGTCCCGCAGGTCTCCGTCATGGTCAATGAGACCTGTGTGAAACGGGTCACTGACATCAATAAGATACAGCGCATCTCCACCGGTGCCGGAAGCTCCTCCAGCGAAGAGAGTTTTGCCATCCTGACTAACCGCCATCTTGCGCATTATCCCTGGAATGGAAGAAGTGCGAGGCATGGGGATGGTACCGACAACCGACATATTGGAGTGATCACGGACACTGACAATGGTAATGCCGTTGGTGCCGCCAATGAAGGCGAAGTCAAAGTTTTCATCCGCTTCAATCGTGCCGTTGCCATTGCGGTCGACAGCGACGTTACGGGCGATGGCAAATTGATGCACCTTGCTCGGAGTACCGACGTCGAAACCGATAGAACTGATGGATCCCATGTTGGCATCGAGCGCATCCAGGGTCGGCAGACCACCGAAGTTATTATTTAACGCTAAAACATCATTGCCAACTACGGCCAGATCGACATAGTCACCCTGGAAAATCCCTTCAACCTGTCGAATAAAGTAATTTGCCGGAACGGGTGCGGGCACACCGGTGGTGTTTTTACAGTTATCCAACGTATGATTTCCCGTATCGATGATGGGCATATCCGTGACATTTCTGCACGCATCCACCGGCATGATGCCCAGATCACCAAGTGCAGAATAAACGGCATATCCGTTGGCATGGGACAGGATATCCACACCACGGGCAAAGCCGTACTGTTTAACGGTACCATCAGCAGAGTGATCACCGGAGGTGGGAGCCGGAAGTGTTTCCGGGTTCCTGGTCAGTGTTTTGCCACCCAGACGGCACGGTTTGTCCGGATTGGTAATATCCAGGAAATTTACGGCACTGCCGAACGAATTGTAAATGACACTGGAAAGAAGCTGCCCCTCGAATACCAGATCACTTCCCACGGCTGAGACATGATCCGAGCAACCGGCAAGTTCGTTGATATCTTTGCTGCGCAGCCTCAAACCGGGATAAATATTGTGTGACGCTACCGCGAGAGGCGGTTTGGTGCGGAAATGGGCGATATACATCGCCCCGGCCCCCGGTAGGCCGGCGGCGGTGCAGGACGCTTCATTTCCCGCAGCGCACTGCTGCGCCAGGATCACTTTTGCCGGATCAGCAATCAGGGCGCAGTAAAAAGCACTTCCTTCGTTACAGCGATCCTGCATAGCAACCGGATCACCGAAGAAAGTCTTAGCGGTTTTCTCCAGATTGGTAATATATTCCAGGAACGTTTCGGTGTACTGACTGCCGGCATTCGGCGGAGTATACTGGGCCTTGTTGACATCCCAGGGATCGTTAATATAGAGATTTGTCCCCTCAGCAGTTCCATCTCCGCTGATACCGTACACAACCCGTACATGACCGGACGGCACACGGGACATAACGACAAACGCACCGTACGTGTCCAGAATATTGTTAATACTGGCAACCGAATAGGTCTGGGGAGGCTCAATGTCCATTCCGTAGCGGTCCCAGAATTTTTTGTCATCAAACGGCAATCCGCTGTTGCCTTGATACTGGTTCCAATATCCCGCTTCTGCAGCTATCTGGGAAGGGTCGGTATACACCTGATCGCGCCAGGCCACCAGCATTGCAGCCGATGTTGCCCAACAGGACATGGTGGTCGGTTGACCGATCAGAGGGACATCTCCGTAAATCTGATCGAATAGTGTCGGGTGCTGAATTTTCGGAAACAGTTTCAGATGTCGGGGGGTTTTCCCGGCGGCGATATGACCGGTTTCAATTGGAACCCTCGGATTAGTAGCATCAAAGAGGTGATAGCTGTAACCAGCGGTATTTCCGGTTGCCGCCGAGAGTATGGTTTTTTGAGTGCTGCCGCTTCCCTTACGGTTATATTCCACATCCTTGAATGGATATGAATAGGACGTGGGAGCGGCACTGCTGAAGCCGGTGCTGATATGGGGTGGTTCAATAACGATGGTACTTACCTTGAGCGGTTTGTAAGTCCGCAGCAACAGGCTGCTGGTGGCCAAAGGGTGTCCGGTAATAGTGGTCACGCCACTGAATGATACCCGGTATTCCGTACCCATCTGCAGCGGTACGTCGGCGATGAATGTCGCCGTCCGGTTGCCGTTGGACAGCAGCCAATGGCCGGAAATCGGCTGCATGGTCGTCATATCGAACAGCAGCATGTTTGTTATAACGGACATCTGGTTCAGCGACTCGCTGAACGTGAAAGTCAGGGGTGCCTGTACATCAATATTGACGAAGCCGGAGCTGTCCATCATCAGCTGACTCTGGGCAGAACTAGCCGCGTTGACGTCAAGCTGAAGCGGCACGCCTCGGGGCGGCACCTGACCGCGGATTTCCTTGACGGTTCCACCGGTAGTCGGGTCTCGCACGATGATATTAAAGCTGTAGATTTTGGTGGATTCCCGTTTACCATCCTCATAGACGGCGGTAACATAATAATTGTCCGCAAAATTACCATTAAACGCAAAGATAAATGCGCCATTTGCAAGCGTAGCGGTGGACGACGAAGAGGCGTTAAAAACTTCAAGCTCTGAAAATGAACTTGATCCAAGAACACCCAGCACAACTTTCGTTACGCCCGCCGCATTGATGATTTGCTGATTGGCAGGTACATGCGCATTGTAGGAGTCAATTTCGGCCTTCGTAGGATCAATCGCACCAATTGAGGCACGGAGTGTAAGGTTTCCTGAACCGGCATTGTATACAGACACTGCTGGTGTGACTGATCGTCCTGCCCCACTCGCATCGGTAACTTCGACGGAGTAGCCATCACTGACCGATCCCTCGATCAAGGCGCTGATGGTGCCGTACGGGTGGACGGAACCGCTCAGCTGTGTGCTCCAACTGTTGCCATTGACCAGGTTCTTGATGACAATTCTGGAATCGGTCGGATTCAGGTTTGTGTCGAACACATCCACCCGGACAAACGAAATCGGCTGCAGGGTAACTGTAAGTGGACGGCGGTTACCGGCAATGTCAATTACCTCTGCGGTTAATGTATCACTGCTTTTGCCATCTACTTTCAGCACTGCCGGAAATGGCCGGTAAAAGTTGGTTGTCGCCCCGCTCGTGGTGTTCCGGACAAGAATCTCCCGATCAGCAACGACAAAGTCTGCGGCGGAGTAATTAAGAGAAAGACGATTGTTGGTTACTGTTATCTTGCCGCTCATGAGTGGCAGGCAGATCGGCTTCGGCATGCCGGCCAGAATATTGCCAGCCAGATCGGCATACGGCTCGACCGTCGTACCGGTACCATACGCCCCCCACAATGAACCGATTATATCAAGGACACCGGTCGGGAGAGATACCGAGTCAAACTGGAGTATGCCGGGGGCAGGAATAAGGAAAGGATAAAAAATTTCAGGCGGTAAGGATCTCTCCAGGGTCATTTCGCCGTACAGCACACCAAGCGGTCGCGCCGAGCGAAGGAACCCATATACGCCATTCCCGGTGACACCGGGGCATGGTGGTGATGACGTAGCAATCCGACCATCGATAACCCGCGCGGTGTCAACGGCATGAAGAGAAGGCTGCCCCCCTGCATCCACTGCCTGGGTGAGGACCCACTGATCATCAAGTGTTTCGCCACCGCTGGTGGGAATACTCATGTTGAGGTATGAAAGCGGTTCCTTCCCTTCAATGAAGAGCTTCACTCCGCCGGTGTAACTGAAGTTCTGCTTATGGACTGGCGATAACTGAAACGGAAATTCAGTTTCCGTTATCGGCTTTAAGGTAATAACCGCCCCGTCGGGGAAGGCACCTGATGGCACGTCAACAGCGATACCTGCGGGACCGACGACTCGCCCCCCCTCTGTTCCTACCACCTGCGAAACACTGCTGTCGCTGTTGATCTGCTTGAACCTCGGCAGGAGCACTGTTGTCGTAATTCCGGCCGGACTGGTGATCTCCAGTTGCAGTTTGTCTTTAACCGTTGCGGTAAAAATGACACTGAAGCTGCCGTTCGGATCAACGAGAGCCGGATTGCGAGCTCCGGTCGTCAGGTTGACCACCGTCACCGTATCATGCAGACCTGCGCTGCCCTGGGTGCCGCTGACGGTGGTTTTGCCATCGGTACCGGGAATAGTTGCCGATATGTTCGCCGCCGGCGGCGCAACCGGCGGAGCGGTGTTGAGACTGGTGAAGCTGTAGCTGACCGGTGCCGTCATGGCTGTGCCGGAATGGTCGGTCAGGCCGCTGACCGTAACCGTGTAAAGCGTATTGGAGGCAAACGGCTCCGTATGGCGGAAGGTGACGGTCATGCCATCAGTGCTCAACTCTACCGAACCGTTGAAACTGCCGGCGGCACTTGATAGCTGGACGTTGGCCGGACCGGCAGCTACAACCGGTTCGGAGAGTTTGATTACGACGGGATCGCTCAGGGCTACGTTTGTTGCACTGTTTACAGGAGTCACGGACACGATTGTCGGAGGATCGATCGTCAGCGACAGATCAACAGCTGCAAAAGCACTGGCGGCTACATTTCCACTGGCGGCGCCTTTGTCCATCTTAATGGTATCCAGGGCGGTCAGCGTGAACGCCCCTGGTGTAACTACGGTGACATAACCACCGTTACTGCCCGAGAGAGCAACCAGTGGCTGGGTGTCACTACTGATTAGTGCTCCTTCAAAGGGTGCGCTGTCGGTACCGCTGACGATACCACCGGCATAGCCAAGGGTGGCGGCGGTCTGCAGGAAGAAAACAGTGCCTTCGGTGGTAATGCCGGGAAAGAGTGCCGTTGTACTGCCGGGTACTTCCTGGGTTGACAGCAATCGCCCGGAATTGATCGTGCCGCGACCGATGACGGCAAAGCGGGTTGATCCGCCGATAGCGACCGGCCTGACCAGCAGGATATCGCCGGTGGCGGTGAACGTTACCGGCAGGGGGATCGAGAGAGCGGCCGGAAGTTGCAAGGCGGCACCGGGCATGCTGAACGTGACACCGCCCAGCAGGGTGAAGCCGTTTGGCAGGGTGAGTCCGCTGGCCGGCAGATCGAATGCTTTGATGCTGATCGGAACGACCCGGTTGACGGCTGCAGCCGGAATGATCAGCGCCTCGCCACTGGCAACGCTGACAGCGCCCCCCTGCGGGCCGACCACGGTGACCAGATCGGCGTTGACTGGCGGTATGCTGGTGGTGACGCTGATGATCCCCTTCTCCAGCACTTGGCCGGATAAATTGAGGCCGGGTGCGACCGGATAATCGGCCAGCAAGGCTCCGGCCGGCAGGCCGAAGCTGTAGAGGACGATATCCTGGGCATACGGTTCGCCGATGATGCGGTCACCGGAGTAGAAGCTGTAATCTTCGGCAATATTGGACCAGACGGTGGCACCGCTGGTGAGCGGCGTTGCGGCGGCGACTCTGCTGCCGACGGAAGAGCTGACACCCGGCTTGAATAAGATCAGTTTGGGCTGCGGGGTTATGCTGGCCTGCAGATCAAGTCCGAGCGGTAAACTGGTTGACGCCGGAAGAGGAGCGCCGGCAGACGGATTTGCAGTGTTACCGCTGTCGGCAATCAGAAAGACGTACTGACCGCTGGCAGGGAGTGTGGTTCCCAATGTAGTTCCATCTGCGGCGATGCCGGCGGTTCCGACAGTCAGCCAGCTGCGGCTGGGCTCATCCCATACTGCAACTGCTGCTTTGGCTGTCGGCGGCAGCCCTAACAGATTCGGAACAGTTGCGCTGACCGGAGTAACAAAAGCTATGCCGTGCGGAATAAGGTCAATTGTAGCCAGCGGTGACCACCCGGCCGGCAGTGTGCCCTGCAGACCTTGAGCGCCGATCTGAACGAGGCTGAAAGCCTGGTCTGCTGCAACGGCGCCGGATGGCAGGGTAACGGTGGCTGTGCCGGATGTTACGGAGATAATACCGGCTTCCTTCAAGGCTGAAGCGACACCGGCTTTCTCTGATGTGAGTGGTGCGCTGAGCGTTCCGCCGAGTACGGCCGAGATGGTAGTACCGGTCGTTGGCAGTGGTGTCAGACGGGCATCTACGATCCGGTGACCGGAACCGGTAAACGTTGCAACGGGTGCACGATCGACCCGATTATAACCTGACTTGGTCACGGTCAGCCCGCCAGTTCCTTCATCAGCGACAAAGGCGTAGCGACCATGGCTGTCTGTGGTGGCCCTCTGCTCCGCTTGTCCGCTGAGTGCCAGGGTGACGGTCGCTGCAGATACCGGCAGGCCGGTGGTGTCGTCATAGACCGCTCCTGACAGCACACCTTGTCCGCGTGTCACGACGCTTACCGTGGCACTGGCTGTAGCCTGGTTGCCAGACTGATCAGTTGCTTTCAGTTCCACAACAAGTTCCATGCCGGCGCTGATGCCATCAGGAAGCGGCAGATTGACAGTCTGGCTGACGGCACTACTGAAAGTGGCA
>Ga0194037_1000105_pt1 | contig 58870 bp, 55 predicted proteins | sample JunL306m_MetaG_FD_148653 | JGI IMG/M metagenome (GOLD analysis project Ga0194037, IMG submission 148653) | Anoxic zone freshwater microbial communities from boreal shield lake in IISD Experimental Lakes Area, Ontario, Canada - Jun2016-L304-6m | ecosystem: Environmental > Aquatic > Freshwater >...
TCCCTGAGCACTGAGGATATGCTTCGATGTCGAAGCCTGTGGCCATTCATGACATGCACATTGCAAAAATCGCAGCTGTAAGGGCACCCTCTTGTTGTCTGCACCACATTTGTGGTAAAATAACTTTGTATATCAAGGGCACTTTTGATGACAGAGCGATCAACAGACAGATCAGGAAAAGATGCAACACGGTACTCTCTTTTGAGGGTATCGGCCAAGAGGTCTTTCTGCACATCTGTCCAGATATCGTCAGCCTCCCCAATCACTAATATATCTGCATGATCCCTGCACTTCTCGGGAAAGATGGTCGCGTAAGGGCCTCCAAGGACAACTTTTATCCCTTTGGAACGCAGTACCCGTGCAAGCTCAAAGGCAGGCTTCACTGCACCTGTCTGGACGCTGATACCGACAAGATCCCAATGACGGTCAAGAGGAAATTTATCGAAACGAAGATCGCAGATGCTCTGACTTACTCCCGGCACTTTCTGTGAACTCAGAATCATAAGCGCCAGTGGAGGAATGGCAAATTGAGCGCGTCTGATAACATTGCTCAACAGACTATCCTTCAGCACGCTGAAGATATTATGTCCCGGAGAAGCGCTGTCTAAAAGAGATGTTCCGTCAACTCCACTGTCTGCCTGAATAAAAACCAACAATACCTGCTTGTCATGTCCCATACTACCCTTCATCAATTATTTCTGCCTGTTCGAGCCAGTTCCTGTAGTTTTTTCAGTTCAAGCAGAGCCTCAATCGGGGTTAGACGATCAAGATCCAGAGTTTCAAGAGCATTACGGAGAAGGGCATCGGACTCTTCAAAAAGGCTGATCTGCAAACTTTGTATCTTAGGAGGTCTGTCTGGTGGGATTTCGATTTCACGTTTTTCCATACCGGCAAGTATCTCTCTCGCACGAGTTATAACGACCGAAGGCATACCTGCCATTTTTGCCACCTCGATACCATAACTGTTATCAGTAGAACCCCTTACAATCTTTCGTAAAAAAATAACACTGTCAGCGGTTTCCACAACCGTTGCATTGTAATTCACAACACCGGGAAGGCGGGTTTCAAGTTCGGCCAGCTCATGGTAATGCGTTGCAAAAAGAGTCCTTGCCTGAATAGTATGGCATATATATTCGCTTATTGACCATGCTATCGACATTCCGTCAAACGTGCTTGTCCCTCTGCCTATTTCATCAAGCAGCAATAGACTGCTGGTCGTTGCGTTGTTGAGAATACTCGCTGCCTCATTCATTTCCACAAGAAAGGTGCTTTCACCTGAAGTAATATTGTCCGAAGCGCCAACCCGAGTAAAAATCCGGTCCACAAGCCCTATTTCTGCCCGCTCAGCCGGAACAAAACTGCCAGCTTGAGCAAGAAGCACAATAAGACCTGTCTGCCGCAAAAACGAACTTTTTCCAGCCATATTCGGGCCTGTTATTATCAGCATTTTCTGCTTTTCATCCATCAAGCAGTCATTCGGCACATAGGGCTCATCGGCACTCATCATTCTTTCAAGTACCGGGTGACGTCCATTAACGATAACGAGCTTTTCATCTGCTTTGATCACGGGCTTGCAATACCCGTATTCTGAAGCGGAGAGTGCAAAGGAGCAGAAAGAATCTATTTCGGCGATAATAACTGCATTTTCCTGAATAGCAGAAGCTTGCTCAGCTATCATAGCACACAGATCATGGAAGAGCTGTGCTTCAAGAATCAGGCTTTTCTCTTCAGAATTAAGAATTTTTGCCTCATACTCTTTCAACGCAGGAATGGTATAGCGCTCTGCATTGACAAGTGTCTGCTTTTTTTCATAATAAGGAGGAACCTTATCGCGGTTAGCATGGCTTATTTCGATATAGTAGCCGAAAACCTTATTAAAACTGACCTTCAGCGACGAAATCGACGTGCTTCCGCGCTCTTGCTGCTGAATCTCCATCAGGCGATCTTTGGCGGTCGAGGCAATAGAACGGAGCTCATCAAGATCAGCATGATAGCCTATGCGGATATAGCCGCCATCTCTCATTGATGCGCCTGACTCAGGATCAATAGCCTCTTCAATACGTCCAGCCAGTTCCGGGAGGGGACTTAAGGAAGCTGCAAGCATACGGAGCCTTGGCGATCCGGCATCGTCAAGCAGTTCCTTAAGGAGAGGAATAACAGAAAGTGAGAACCCCAGCTGACGTACTTCCCTTGGAATGGTGCGGAAAGTTGCAATTCGCGAAAGGGAGCGCTCAAGATCATTGATCCCCGATAACTGTTCAGAAAGGCCTTCCCGCAACTGCCTCAACTCGGCAAGCTCTTCAACGGCATCAAGGCGCATCTGGATATCTTCAATTCTTTTCAGCGGTCGCTGAAGCCATCGACGGATCAGGCGCGCACCCATAGGATTTCGTGTACGGTCCATTACCTGGAGAAGGCTGCCGTTCAGAGTGCCATCCTGCATAGAAGAGATAATTTCAAGATTTCTCTTCGTCTGCATATCCAGAGTCATATACTCACTGCTGTGTAACTCACTGATCCTTGTAATATAGGCAAGGCTGCTCTGCCGGGTATCCTCGATATACTGAAGAATAACAGCAGCAGCAACTTTGCCAGCACGGTTGCCATCAATGCCAAACCCTTTCAGGGAGTGGGTCTTAAACTGCCGTGATAACACTTCCTGCGATTGATCTTCACTGAACATCCATGCATCAAGTTCAGTAACAAGAGTTTCACTGGAGAGTCCATTTTTAAGAAGTTCCGTCCTCTCTTTATCTGCCGAAGATACAAGGACTTCGGATGGGTGAAGCGATAGAATAAAATGGATAAGTCCATCAGGCTGGCACGAGGCAATTCTGAATTCAGCTGTAGTAACGTCAATAAATGCGACACCGGCTAAAAGCGTTCTGCCCTCTTTTATAAACGCAACGGCACAAAGATAGTTGTTCTGCCGGTCATCAAGAATCTTGTCACTATATGTAATGCCCGGAGTCACAATATCAGTGATTTCACGACGGACAATTCCCTTCGCTAAGGCAGGATCTTCAACCTGGTCGCAGATAGCTACCTTGAATCCTTTTTTTACAAGTTTGGCAATGTATCCCTCGCTGGCGTGATGGGGAAATCCAGCCATCGGCACCTCAGCTGACCGCTTGGTTAAAACGATGTTCAAAGCCATAGAGACCTGACGAGCATCATCAAAAAAAGTTTCATAAAAATCGCCAACCCTGAAAAGAAGTAAAAAATCAGGATACCGGTCTTTTACCTCCAGATACTGGCGCATCATGGGAGAATGTTCTTTCTGCACAATACCCTCTTCTCTCTTCATAGCTTATTCGTCAGCATTTAATCCGGCCACAGCAAAACAATACCCCTCTCTTGCAAAAAGAAGCTACTTCAGAGCAAGTAAATAAACAAACCTCTATCTCAAGCTTGAGCAACACTCTACAAATTATATGATCACCAGTGCTTATAAACACCAGCAAAAAGAGCTCTCCTGATCCAACATCCATTTATCTCTTTTTCTTTCTTTGCGGAACAGTATAATGTTCTTTTGGATATTTGATTTTCATGGAATTAAATACTATATTTCAGCCCTTTATCACTAAAATATATGTGTACGATGCAGGCCTTGATCAAGATTTCCGATAAACAATTTCTGGTAAAACAGGGGGATAAGCTTTTCGTCCCTAAACAAAAAGCTGCAATTGGCGATACCATGGACATCAAAACCCTGGCCGCAATTGACGGGGCGAATACAGTCCTGAATCCTGCAGGCAGCATTCAGGCAAAAGTTCTTGGTCATGTCAAGGATGACAAGGTTATCGTTTTCAAGAAAAAACGCAGAAAACGTTACCAGTCCAGAAACGGACACCGTCAGCAGATGACTCAGATTGAAATTTTATCGCTTTAAAACAAAATTCTGGATTTTTAACGTTAATTTTTTCCCATGGCTCATAAAAAGGGTGGCGGATCGACCAAAAACGGTCGCGACAGTAATCCGAAATATCTCGGTGTAAAAGCTGCAGGAGGCTCAACAGTAGCTGCCGGAACGATAATAGTTCGCCAGAGAGGCACTGTTATCAAGCCTGGCGATAATGCTGGATTAGGACGTGATCATACTATATTTGCATTGATTGACGGAGTGGTCACCTTCCGCAATGGACGCAATAACAAGAAACAGGTCAACATCCTGCCATGTTGAAACTGGTTAACAATGACATAAGCCTTATAATAAAAAAAGCTGCCTTTTCAGGCGGCTTTTTTTATTATAAGGTCGATTATTTTTTCTCTGAAACAAACTATACATCTGTCAACATATCTTCTCTACACTTTTAAACCAAATTTACCTGTTATGAAAATCACCGTTATCGGAGCTGGAAATGTTGGGGCTACAGCCGCCTTACGCATTGCTGAAAAACAGCTCGCAAAAGAAGTTGTTCTGATTGACATTGTTGAAGGCATACCGCAAGGAAAGGCTTTGGACATGTATGAGTCAGGACCGGTAGGACTTTTTGACACCCATGTGCTGGGATCTAACGACTATAAAGACTCAGCGGATTCGGATATTGTACTGATTACTGCTGGACTTGCAAGAAAACCCGGTATGTCAAGAGAAGATCTGCTGATGAAAAATGCAGCAATCATCAAGGAAGTCACAACTCAGGTTATGAAATATTCCAAAAACCCGATTATTGTGATGGTTTCGAACCCGCTGGATGTCATGACTTTTGTTGCTCAGAAAACAAGCGGACTTCCTAAAGAACGCGTTATCGGCATGGCTGGTGTTCTTGACACTGCACGCTATAAAAGCTTTATTGCTGAGGCATTGGATGTCTCTATGCAGGATATCAGTGCATTAGTTCTTGGCGGACACGGCGACTCAATGGTACCGGTTGTAAATTATACAAATGTTGCAGGTATACCTTTGACAGAGCTCCTTCCACAGGATAAAATTGATGCTCTTGTAGAACGGACAAGAAACGGAGGCATTGAAATTGTCAACCATCTGAAGACCGGCTCAGCATTCTACGCACCAGCAGCATCAGCTGTAGAAATGATTGAGGCGATTGTCAAGGACCGCAAGCGTATTATCCCATGCACAACCCTTCTTGAGGGACAGTACGGCATTGATAATGTTTTTTGTGGTGTACCCGTAAAACTTGGGAAAAACGGTGTCGAACAACTCCTTGAAATTAAGCTTTCAGCATCTGAACTTGAGGCTCTTCAGCAATCCGCCGCTATGGTCAAGGAAAATTGCGTAAGCCTTGCAAGCATGTTTGCGTGACTTTGAGAGTTTTCAGGAATTTCTCTATAACAAAAAAGCGGCCCTAAAGCCGCTTTTTCACGAGCAGATGTCCCCCATTACATCTGCCCAACCTCACTGGCGTGAGGAGTTTCATAAATATATTTACAACTCTCGTGCCAACAGCACATGAAACTCCTCATATTGCCACTAATTTATTATTATATAATATCTTAATATTTTCGGCCATTTTGCTGGAAAGGAAACCAATGAGAGACAAATCGTCTCATATTATTAAAAAGTACTCAATTATGGGACACTGTCTCCCTGAGCAGGCTAAAAATGTGCAGCAATATCAGCTTATCGACAACACGACTTCAGGCTCTTCATGCGTTATACAGTGAATTGCCCCAAGTCCCCAGACAAGATCGGTACAATCAATACCAATAACCTTTCTTTCAGGAAAACATTTCTGTAGGATTTCTATGGCCTCAAGGTCTTGAGAACATCTGTAGACTGGAACAAGAACAACGGTATTGGCGATATAGAAATTTGCATAGCTTGCCGGAAGACGTTCTTCATTATAATAAACCGGAGATGGCATGGGTAGTTGCATTACCGTCAACGGATGCCCGGTGAGATCTGTACATTGCTGAAGCCTTTTAAAATTCTCCTGCAACGGCCCATAATTCTCGTCAGACGGATTTTCCTCGACAGCAGTAACTATGGTCGTTTCATTGACAAAACGTGCCATATCGTCCACGTGACCGTCAGTATCGTCACCAACAATACCATCACCCAGCCACAGAACTTTTTTAATTCCCAGATATTTTCCCAGTTCCCGCTCTATATCATCTCGACTCAGTTTGGGGTTACGGTTCGGATTGAGGAGGCAGGCTTCACTTGTCAGCAAAAGACCTTTTCCATTTACATCAATAGACCCGCCCTCAAGAACCATACCTGGTGAAACGAGGGGTAACTGCATCAATGACGCTATCCTTTCCGGTACTGCGTTGTCGTCAGCATAGGATGGATATTTTTCGCCCCAGGCATTATAATCCCAATTGATAATAACTTTCTCCAGGGTGCCGTTTATACTGCGAAACACGAAGTTCGGTCCGTGATCTCGACACCATGCATCATTGGTTGGAATCCGATGAAAATAAATACGGTCGATCTGAATCTGCTGATGGCGTGAATTCCGAAGCAATTCATAGACCTCGTGTTCCATTGCCTCATTAAGAACATTGATGTGCACATTCTCGGATGAACTCAGCCAGGATATAATTTCCACAAAAACTGCAGGAATCGGGTCAAACTTGCCCGGCCACGTTTCAAGCCGGTGAGGCCAGGATAGCCAGGTTGCCTTATGCAATGCCCACTCAGGTGGCATGAAATAGCTACACTCTGTCATACACGTTCTATCAATTCAAGATTTTGAATTATAATCGGAGGCAATTTCTCTAATGCGAAGAATTCGCTGCATCACCGGAGGATGTGAATAGTTAAGGAAAACATACAATGGATGGGGTGTCAAATTAGACAGGTTATTGCGAGATAACTTTTTAAGGGCATCGGCAAGGGTAACTCCCTCTTCATACGTTGTTACAGCAAAAAAATCAGCCTCAAACTCATGCTTTCTTGAGAGGGCCTGTATAACAATGGAAAGTATCCATTCTACGGGGCTATAAAGCAGTGAAAAAAATATAAGGCTCCCATACACAGAAATGTCAGTCATGTAAAATGCATCGAACAACAACCTATCGTTCATAAAAAGGGAGAGAAGATAAAACAGCACACCAAGATTGCTGAGGCTCAAGATCATATTAATGATGATATGCTTTTTTTTGAAGTGCCCAATCTCATGGGCAAGGACAGCAACCAGTTCAGGCAAAGGATGACTTTCAATAAGCGTATCGAAAAGGGCTATTCTCTTGCGTTTTCCGAAACCAGTGAAAAAAGCGTTTGCTCTTGATGAACGTTTTGATCCATCAAGAACAAAAATACCGGTAAGGGGAAAACATACTTTACTGGCATATTGCATAATGGCACTCTTTAGCTCTCCTTCTTCGAGAGGCACAAACTTATTAAACAGGGGCATAATCCAGGTTGGAGCCACATACTGGAGCAACAAAGAAACTGCTGTAATCCCACCCCATGCCCATAGCCAGGCCATCGGCCCTGTTTTTTCGAAAAACCAGAGGATTGTTCCAAGAAGTGGAGTCCCAATAAGAAGTGCCAGACAAAGGGATTTTATGATATCCGCGACAAATACCTTCGGTGTGGTTTTGTTAAACCCGAATTTTTCCTCGATGACAAATGTTTTATAGATGCTGAAAGGAAGATCAATACATGACTGCATCAGCAACAAAGTCCCAATATAAAGCACCCCTGTAGCAATCGGATTAAACCCGTACCCCCTAATAAAAATGTCAAGCAGGTTAAATCCGCCAAAAAACCAGAACAAGAGAAGTACAGAAAGATCAAAAGCTGAGCCGAACAATGAAAAAATTGTTGAAACGCGGAGATAGTCCCGTGATTTTCTGTAGGCATCCTCATCATATACCCCTATAAACTCATCTGGAAGTCCGGCCGCGGCCGACTTAAGATTCAGAAGCTCTGAAACCAGTTTAACCAGAAAAGTTATGACCAACGTAAAAAAAACAACAGCGCCAAAAATATTCATAACAGCTAAGAAAGTTTAAAAAAAAAGCGGTCATCAACCAGAGATCGCTTTTTAGCTTATTTATTCATCAAGAAACCGCTTCTGTAAATCAGTGTAGGTCTCAATCCTCCGGTCGCGCAAAAAAGGCCAGTGGGAACGGTAATACTCTATGCGGCTCCTGTCGCAATCTGCAAGCAGAACTGTTTCGTCGTGATGTGATGCTTCAGCCATGATTTGACCAAATGGATCACATACAAAACTGTTTCCCCAAAATTCAAGTTCGTCTTCTCTTCCAACCCTGTTGGCCGCTGCTACAAACACTCCATTCGCTACAGCATGGCTTTTTTGAATAGTTAGCCATGCTTCCTGCTGAGAACGACGAACTTCAGGGGATAGTTCGCTTGTTGACCAACCAATCGCCGTAGGGTAAAAAAGAATTTCCGCACCTTTCAGTGCTGTCAGCCTCGCAGCTTCTGGGTACCATTGATCCCAGCAAATCAAAACTCCTATCGTGGCATAGCGCGTTTTAAATATTTTATAACCCAAGTCGCCCGGGGTAAAATAAAACTTTTCGTAAAAGCCTGGATCATCTGGTATATGCATTTTTCGATACTTGCCAAGATAACTGCCATCAGCATCAATAACCACTGCCGTATTATGGAATAGCCCTCTTGCTCTTGCTTCAAAAAATGAAGCGATAATTACCACTTCCAGTTCACGGGCAAGCTCCGCAATTATTGCAGTTGAGGGTCCTGGAATCTGCTCAGCATAAGCAAACGACTCATAGTTTTCAGTCTGGCAGAAATACTGTGTGGTAAAAAGCTCCTGCAAACAAATAATCCGTGCACCTTTATTGGCGGCATCCCGTATTTTTTCAGTGGCTTTAACAAGATTTTCTTCAGGATCTTTGCTGCATGATGTTTGAACAAGCGCTATGCTGACAATATCGGAATGCATAACAAATAAAAGATTATAGAATAAGAAGACCTGATGCAAAAAGAATGCCGTAAAGAGTCATCAGCTTTCCTGTTCCAGCCAGAACATTGTTAAGTTCTTTGCCCTCGGAGGTATATAGGAGCTTAATCATCCTGAACGCGAGAGGCAAGGAAAGAAAAGAGAGAAGGGTCCAGGTTGAATACCCATTAAGAATAAGGATGCAGGGAACAGCATAAGCTATAACTGTCAACACAATATAAAGTCTGCGGGCCCACTTACCGCCAATTCGGGCTGGCAATGTCATTTTTCCAACCTTACGATCGGTGGCAATGTCGCGGATATTGTTTACCAAAAGGATATTAACCGAAAAACAGCCAGGAGCTACAGCAGCGATCAGCACCGGAACAGAGAGATTAAGAGCCTGCACATAGTAGGTACCTCCAACGGCAACCAGTCCGAAAAAGATAAAAACAAACACATCACCAAGGCCGGAATAAGCTATTGGATAAGGACCCCCTGTATACGCCCAGGCAAAGAGAATGGAAAGGATCCCGATAAGGAATATCGGCCAGCCAGCAGCATATACAAGATAAAGACCCAGCAAAAAAACCCCTCCAAGAAGCGCAATCGAGACTTGTATCATGGTCTTTTCACTGATAATCCCAGCAGCTACCGTTCTAACTGGACCAACTCTTTCAGCTGTATCAGCACCTTTTCGAAAATCATATATCTCATTAATAAAATTGGTTGCCACCTGAATACCCAGAGCACAAACAAGGGCTATTAAAGCTGTAAGCCAGTAAAACTTGCCGGCGGCAGCAGCAAGAGCTGAGCCCAGTATAACCGGTACGGCGCCAGCTGGTAAAGTTTTCGGACGAATTGCAAGCATCCATGCACCCAACGATGACGGCAACGGCAAACTTGTTTCAGTTGTTTTCAGGGGCATTCTTTTTTTCCTTTGCCTTTTTCAGGCTACTGAACGTATGCCGAATTTTTTCCCCGGGCTTAATGTATGTTAAACTGTGTCGTACTGCCATAGCCGCATCACTCAAGCCGGTCTGGATTATTTTGAGTTTTCCATTATAATAAGCGATATCACCGGCAGCATAAAGTCCGTCAACGGATGTTTTCATATGACTGTCTACAACAAGTGCATTATCGGTAAGTTCCAGATCCCATTCAGCAAGGGGTCCAAGATTGGACTTGAAACCAATCAGAAGCAATAAACAGTCAGCTTCCAGTCGAAGTATCTTCCCCTTTTTCGTCCGTAGGTGAACTGCGGTGAGCAAGCCATTTTCCGTATCAACTCCTGTAACCTCAGTATGTAAAAAAACATCCACACTTCCATTTTCCTTAGCTTCAAGCACCTCTCTGGCAGTTTTGCCATGACCCTGAAAATCGTGCATACGATGAACAAGAGTCACTGAAGACGCTGTGTTAAGAAGGCCTATTGTCCAATCAAGAGCAGAGTCCCCTCCTCCGACAATAACAACTCTTTTACCGGCAAAATCAATCACATTCTTGACAGCATAAAACACTGAAATTCCCTCAAGATGTTCAATATTGCCCAGTTGAGGAAGCTTGCGTGGAGAAAACGCTCCAAGGCCTGCAGCTATTAACAAGGCCCTCGAAAGATATACCCTGCCGGACGAAACGGTAACTTCAAATAATCCATCGTCAAGCTTGCGGTATCTGCTGACCATTTCGCCGAGAATAACTTCAGGATGATACCTTTCGGTCTGCTTCCACAAGCTCTCCACCAACCCTGCTGCAGGCACTTCCTGAAACCCGGCAACATCGTAGATATGTTTTTCAGGATACAGTGCTGCGAGCTGACCTCCAAGTTGCGGCATGCTTTCAATGATCCGGCATGTGATATTGTTCATTCCGCACTGGAAAGCTGCAAAAATACCGGTAGGACCACCACCGACAATGGTGAGATCACGTATCTCTTCCCCACCATCAAAATAAAGATTATTTAAGGTCATTGATTTGAGAATGCCCGATTACTGAATATTGCCCTTATGATGATTTTTTTTCTGATTCCGATTTTTTCAGATATATCATTCCTTCAGGATCAACCATGCCATAGAGAATAGTTATCAGATATCCAGCCTCGTCAAGCTCATGAATCTCTACATGAAGAGCATCTCTTTTTCTGACCTGATTTCCTTCATTATCCTTAAAATAAAACAGAGCCATGGTCCCACCATGAGGAGTTGTGCCCTCAAAACGGTAATTACCGTCTTCAAGTTCATCAAGAGCGCAACCAGGAGACGATGAATCGATAGGACATGATGCGCACTGGGAGTAAAAACCTTCCGCTGAATCAGCGAATTCACAAATTGGAAATTTCATAATCTCTCTTTTGTTTATATCCGAAAGGGATGCCAGCAAATATATACATTTAACAAAATATTGTTGTAGAGTTCCAACTTTATTGATTTCTTATGTCACGGTTTCCTCAACAGCATAATGCATAAAAAGTAATGTTAGCCAAGCGTATAATACCTTGTCTCGATGTTCGTGACGGCAGGGTGGTAAAAGGAATAAACTTCGAAGGTCTGCGAGATGCCGGATCAATCCTTGAACAGGCAAGGTTCTACAACAGCGAACTGGCTGATGAACTGGTTTTTCTTGACATTTCAGCTTCACTTGAATCCCGGAAAACAACGCTTGAAGAGGTCTTGAAAGTTTCCGGTGAAATCTTTATTCCGTTGACAGTCGGTGGTGGAATAAGCTCTGTTGAACGAGCCAAAGAAGTATTTCTGCATGGTGCCGACAAAGTTTCAGTTAATACCGCTGCAGTCAACAATCCGGAACTGATTACCGGCATTGCAGAAAAATACGGGTCGCAGGCCGTTGTCGTTGCTATCGACATCAAAAAAACAGGTGACCAGTACCTCGTTCATACCCATTCAGGGAAAATACCGACACAGTATGAAGCTGTTGAATGGGCTCAAATGGTTCAGGAACTCGGAGCAGGGGAAATTCTCTTAACCAGTATGGACAGGGACGGAACCAAGGTAGGCTACGATAATGAAATTCTGAGTAGAGTATCAACGTCTGTACATATTCCGGTCATCGCGTCAGGAGGTGCAGGAAATCTGGAACACCTTTATGATGGATTTACTAAAGGGCACGCTGACGCTGCGCTTGCTGCATCCATTTTTCATTTCCGGCAACATTCAATCCGCGAAGCAAAGGAATTTCTCAGGGAAAGAGGTATTCCGGTACGACTTTGATTACTTAATCCGGGGATTCTGCCTTGAGTCGCTTCCGGATATCAAACAACTCCTTGAGACGCTGCTCGTTAACTTCCGGATACGATAACTTAAGATCCATTAACGTCTTGAGGATAAGTTGTGAAACAATCAGACGCGCGTTTTGTTTATCGTCCGCAGGAACAACGTACCAGGGAGCATGCCTTGTACTTGTTGCACTAAGACAAGCTTCATAGGCTTTCATATACTGTTTCCAGTATTTTCTCTCTTCAATATCCGCAACACTGAACTTCCAGTTTTTTTCCTGTGAGTCAATTCTAGCCAAAAAACGTTTCCGCTGCTCTTCCTTTGAGAGGTGGAGAAAAAATTTCACGATCCTGGTGCCATTTCGAAAAAGATGTTGTTCCATATCAACGATTGATTGATAACGGGATTTCCAAACATTGCCCTCTTTGATGAGTTCATCCGGAATCCCCTGCTCTTTAAGTATTTCGGGATGCACACGCACAATAAGAACTTCCTCATAATACGAACGGTTAAAAATACCTATACGACCCCGTTCAGGGAGACAACTATTGCTTCTCCATAAAAAATCGTGATCAAGTTCATGGGCGGTAGGATGCTTGAAGCTGAAGACCTGACAGCCCTGAGGATTAACCCCGGACATAACATGCCTGATAACACCATCTTTTCCGGCAGCATCCATCGCCTGAAAAATGAGCATGACAGCATAACGATTATCAGCATAGTGAACTTGCTGCAGTTTGCTCAACTGCAGTACATGATCAGCAAGCATCTTTTTGTACTGTTGTTTAGAACTGTAAACCGGATCGATACGTGTAGGAATTTTGGCAAGATTTACCTTTTCACCATCAGGAATCCGAAAAGCTTCATCATCAAAACGCATAGTAATAAGGAATTGAATAATTAAATCCCAAGCTGCTTCTGGTGCCTTTACAATAATTTAATAACGGCACCTCTCTATCGAGTCTCTCTTTTTTTTAAGTGAAAATTAAGTTTCAACCAACTCTTCTTTAAGAATCCCAGAACTACATTAAAGTCTATCAATGTTTACAAACCAGATTACATATAAAATTAATTAAATTAGCAGACTCTATGAATATGTTACCCTTGAAATCATGGGCAACCCCTCTTGTCATCGGAGCATTCACTATTTCAGCAGTTACAGGTCTCCTGATTTTTTTTGATCTTGAAATTGGTATTATTGAACCTGTACACAAATGGTTAAGTTGGCTTTTATTTATCGGCGTTCTGCTTCATGCACTTTCAAACTGGAAACAAGTTACAGGATACTTGTCCCAAAAAACAGGTATCGGAGTCATTAGTGCAGCTCTTCTCTTAACCATTACCTCTCTTCTGCCTATTTACGGTCATGAAGAAAAAGAGCATGGAAAAGAAAATCAAGGTAAGATTGCTCTGCAGGCACTCGAATCAACATCGCTTGAAAATTTAGCTCTGGTTATTAAAACAACTCCACGTCACCTCGTCAGGATACTTGACAAGCACGGCGTCGTTGTGAACGATACTTCCCTTTCAATTCGTGAAATTGCGAAAAGCAACGGGAAAGTCGACAAGGAACTTCTTAGTGTACTCTTAAGGCCACTGAAGACGACAGATGCAAATACTACTGACCATGATTAAATATTTATATTTCATATGAGACTTCTCATTATTGAAGACGAGCCAGGAATAGCTGGGTTTCTCAAGGACGGGCTAGAGGAGGAATACTTTGCCGTTGATATAGCCTATGATGGGAAAACCGGGCTTGATCTAGCCATGACCAACGAATACGACCTCATCATAATTGATTGGATGATTCCTGCTTTGAGCGGGATTGAAGTTTGCCGGCAGGTTCGCAAATCTGGAAGTGTGGTCCCCATAATGTTTCTGACAGCGAAGGATACTCTGGAAGACGTCGTATTCGGTCTTGATGCAGGTGCTAATGATTACATAAAAAAACCTTTTGCATTTGAAGAACTCCTTGCCCGTATAAGGGTTCAGCTCAGAAATGTAAACCAGAGTGATGACACGTTAAGCTCAGGGTTGGTTACTATAAATCCTGTGACCCATCAGGTATTTTGCAGTTCAAGCGAAATAACATTGACTCCTAAAGAATTTGCTCTGCTTGAATACCTTGTCCGCAATAAAAACAAAGTATGCACCAGAAGTCGCATTATCGAACATGTCTGGGATATCCACTTTGATTCAGATACCTCTGTTATCGATGTCTATATTACCTTTCTTCGCAGAAAACTTGAAAACGCCGGATGCGGAAACCTTATTCAAACCATTCGCGGTGTCGGGTATATAGTTCGTGAATCCTGAAGAAGAGGAATTGGATGATAACAAAGGCAAAGCATACCATCATGAACGTCAGAATTCTGTCGAAGTTCTGGTCGTCGATGAGTTTACGCAACCGTATTGCATTTTATTATACCATTGTTACATCATTCCTGACAGCATTTGTTTTTTTGACAATCTACTTCATGGTTGAAAGTATTGTCTATAAACAATTTGATCAGGAAATCAACACAGAGGTTTCAGAAATATTTTCAAATGCGCACATAAGAAAAAACGACTTTACCGATTTTTCACAGTTTAGAAATCATATTGATGACAGGAAAGTACTTAACAGTGACGACGGGCATGAGGATAAAGAACCAGCAAAAGTTGATACTGAGTTTATTCAGCTGGTTAATATTTCTGGAAAAGTCATTAATAAATCAAGAAATCTTTCTCGAAATGAGTTGAAGTTTAATACAACCCTTCCTGCAACTTCATATTTCAACGACAGCATTAACGGTTCTTCTATTCGACAGGCACAGTTTCCTCTCCTCAATAAAAAAGGAATCATTCAAGGGTATATTATAGTAGCTGTCCCCCTGAAAAATGCTATGATTGTATTGAACGACCTCTTAACCATATTTCTTTTCTCATATCCAGTTATTATTATTACGCTTTTTATTCTCACCCGTTTAATTGCCGGCAAAAGCATCCGCCCCATAGAAAAGGTTATAGCCACTGCGGAAAAGATGACTCAGGTTAACCTCCATCAACGTATTTCTCTACCGCTTAATCACGACGAATTGTACAGGTTGTCAGCCACCATCAACGCACTGCTTGATAGAATGCAAGACGCCTTTCAACGTGAAAAGCAATTTACAGCTGATGCTTCACATGAACTGAAAACACCACTGGCAGTAGTCAAAGGAACTCTGGAAGTGCTGGTTCGCAAACCAAGAGAACAGGAGCATTATGAAACAAGAATTCAATTCTGCCTGAAAGAGTTAGACCGCATGTCTCGTCTGATCGACCAGCTTCTCATGCTTGCGAGATTCGAAAGTAACCGGATAAACCCTCATATAAACACTGTCAAGCTATCCGATGCTCTTGAAAATATTATGGTACGTATGCGCCCGATAGCACTTGAAAAAGCAATATCCTTCAATGTTGTGGGGATAAGGGAGACTAATGTAGCTGCCGACCCATCAATGCTTGAGATTATCCTTGAAAATATTCTATCGAATGCTATAAAATATTCCCCTTCCGGGTCTACTGTAACTATACATGTAGAATCAAAAGAACGTACAATAATGTGCAGTATTTCCGATCAGGGAATAGGTATCCCTGAAGAAAAACTGCACTCGGTATTTGAACGTTTTTACAGGGTAGATGAGTCAAGAAGCTCAAGTACTGGTGGGTTTGGACTTGGTTTGTCCATTGTAAAAAGACTTGCGGATCTTCAAAAGATCAAGGTGTCGGTGAACAGCATAAAAGACAAAGGAACAACATTCGGCTTAACATTCCCCACTTCCTGATTCAATAATCCCTAAGACTCAAGAACCGGTTATGTTTTACGAAAATCTTATTGTGCCTTTGATTGATCCCCTCCCGACACCAACTGGTAACGATTCTGATTGTCGGAGCTACCCGGGTTGAAACTTTGACTGCTTTTATAAATCTCACTGATCTGGTTTTGGGCCTCTCTGTTGCCCTGCTCAGCAGCAAACCGGTACCACTTCAAAGCTTCTTGATTGTCTTTAACAACTCCTTGGCCCTGATAGTACATTGAACCGAGATTGAACTGAGCATTGGCATAACCCTGATGCGCTGCAAGTTTAAACCACTTCGCTGCACTAACCAGATTTTTAGACACACCTTCGCCCTGAGCATACATCTGACCTACCGTGTACTGTGCCTTTGCAAAACCCTGATCGGCCGCTTTACTATACCACGCAAAGGCCTGATTGTAGTTTTTTGGAACTCCCTGACCTATGTAGTACATGCCCCCAAGATTATACTGGGCAAGCGCAAGTTCCTGACTGGCGGCCAGCTGATACCATTTTGCCGCTTCAGTATAATTTTTGGCAACACCTTCTCCTTTATACAGGACGTTTGCAAAATTGAACTGTGCCTCTGCGACTCCTTTTTCAGCTGCAAGACGATAGTATTTCCCGGCTGAAACATAATTCTTTTGAACTCCCTGACCTTGATAGTACATCCAGGCAAGATTATTCTGGGCCTGCGGCAAGCCTTTTTCTACGGCGTGGCTATACAATTTAACAGCATTTGCATAGTTCTGTTCAACACCCTCGCCATGATAGTACATTGTTCCCAGATTGGCCTGTGCGCGTGCTACCCCTTGACCGGCGGCCAGTCGATACCACTTGACTGCCTCGGTATTGTCCTTTTCAACTCCCTCTCCTTGAGCATACATCAACCCCAGTGAGTACTGTGCTTGTTTAATCCCCTGAGCTGCCGCATTGCGATACCACTTTACGGCCGCTATGGCATGTTTGTCGTTTTTCGATCCAGAGCCAAATATGTTCTGAGCTTTTCCTTTTGCTGCCTCACGATACCATTTTATCGCTTCAGCTTCGTTGTTCAGGAGACCCTGACTTTGAGAGTACATCTCTCCCAGGTTAAAGCTGGCCTGTACAAGTCCCTGATCAGCAGCTATACGATACCATTTCATAGCTTCGACATTGTCCTGCTTTACTCCCAGGCCTTTTGTGTACATCAAGCCGAGGTTGTACTGGCTAAGTGCGTGTCCCTGCTGTGCTGCAAGTCGATACCATTTAAATGCTTCTGTCTGGTTTTGTACAACACCCTGAGCACTCTGGTACATAACAGCAAGGTTATACTGAGCTTTTGCTAATCCCTGTGCAGCTGCAAGTCCATACAATCTCATGGCTTCAGTATTGTTTTTGGCAACTCCTTGACCAAGCTGATACATTTCAGCAAGATTGTTCTGCCCTACCGCGAGCTTCTCTTCAGCCATATGCTGATAGTATTGCAAAGCTTCATTACGGTTTTGTTCTATTAATTGGCCTTTTTGATACGGGGCACCAACATTTGATTCCTGAGTAGCACTTTGGAGAGCAGCCAACCGATACCATTTGAGCGCTAGATCATAATTCCTTTCAACACCCTGACCATTTTCATACATGGTTCCAAGGTTGTATTGAGCCTGCAATAACCCTTGAAGAGCAGCTAAACGGTAACAATTAAAGGCTAACGCATCATTTTTTTCAACGCCCCAACCTGTTGCATAAGCTATACCGAGGTTATTCTGACCTACAGCAAGCCCTTCGGCTGCCATCAGGCGATAACAAGCTATAGACTCCTCATTATCTTTATTTTGAGCCTGAGCATCAGCATATATAACGCCAAAATTGTTACGAGTTTCCAGTGGTCCCTGAACTGCAGCAACACCACAATCATGAACCTCTGCTGGTGATTCCGCTCTTATTGTTCCACAGAGAAGCGATAGACCGAAAACCGCTAGAACTATCTTTTTCAATTTTTTATTTGCAGCTTAAAGTTCTTCCCAAATCAAAATGCATCTGCACTTAGGTTTATTAATCCGCCTGGGAGATAGAAGACTAATATCTATACTAAAGCAATTATCATACCGAATAACCAAAATAAAAGACATAGAAATCATAACCCTTTTTAATAAAAAGAGCTATAATTATTCATAAAATATGTTTACAAATAAAGATACTGACAAAAACACCGTTTTCGTCTCAATACGAAACATGCTATCTCAAATGATACCATTACATAGAAGTGTGTAATCTGAGATATCAGACGTATTTATTGAGGTAGAGTTAGAATAACAAATGGCTACAATTCATTACAGACTGTCTTATGAAGCGATGTAATGAGAAGAAGCGGAATAAGGATAGAGATGTGCTACCTGTTGATACCAAAAAAACTAGCTACAGGCATTGTTTCGGGGAGAATGTATGCATAACCATTCGATCTATCGAATAAAGGGCTAAGCACGGTATTGTAAAATTCGTCTGTGACATTAACACACCCCAAAGTAACCCTGCGTTCGTTCGGGTTTTTTGATTGGAGGAGTTTCAGTCGGGTTGCATGTGATGGGCCTTTGGATACAGGATGAATTGCAAGTGCTGCCTCAAAGTCAATCCAAAGTACTTTTCCGCCCTCAAGATTAAAACCATGACGCAAGAGAAACCTTCCAGCTGCTGTAGTACGATCTTTAGGTGGAATCTGGGAGAGTTTCATGTTTCCTACTCCAGGTGTAGAAAGGTCTCCGAATGCGAGACCCAAGAGCACAGGTGTAGAAGCGAGTATTCGACCTTCACTGTCAAAAACAAAGAGTTTTGACTGCTTTTTATCAACTATTACAAATGAAAGCTCACGATTATCCTGACTTTTTATAACCCAGTCAGCAACAAGCAAAACGTCATCAGATTTTTTTTCGGGTCCGGAAGAAGATATCCTGTTTAAATTATCCTCCTTCGCTATCGAGACCGAAAAAAAAGCTAAACTGAGCGAAACAAGAGCAATAGAGAAATATTTATGTCGGAATTTCTTCATAATGCTGATTTTCCAGTACCATGTAATCGCTATTGCGTAAGTGCAACGGAGTAAAACAATATTCAGCCGGGCATCAAAAGAGCCTTGTTCGACTGCACATCGATACCATTGAGAATCCCTTCTCCTTTCGAATATAGATATAGCGATAAATGGCGTTGGGGTCGCCTTGAGATATTATCATTACTGGAACCATTGTGCTCCATCAGTAGCATTTTTCCGGAAACCGCGTCTACTTGAGGATATCAAGCAAAGAAGACATTCGGTATACCTTTCCGCTAACTCGGGCTATAAGATAATACCTTTTCTTGGTTTGTCATATTTTTTTTGCATTGCAGATTAGATCGACCTGTTGAGAAAATCAATCAATGGCTTAACCGATATGAACGTCTCGGTAAGGGACGAAACAAAATTTGAGTCGGTTATTTCTTTGTCTCCAAGAAAGCGCTGAGTATAGTACCCTTTAAATTTAAGGTAGTCTATTGCCGGATTATCGCTTTCATAACCTTTGGGAGGTCTGACTAATTTACCTGATGCCCTTACGCCTTCAGGAAAAAAGAAAATCAAGTCCTTGCGCTCAACAATCGAATTCCATTCCTTATAAGAGTTATCAATCTCCCTGCGTATCTGTTCCAGAACAACTGATTCGGGCATATAGATGCCTCCTCCGATAAATGACGCTCCGGGTTCTATATGAAGGTAATATCCTGCATAAGGACTTTTTCTGCCTCCTTTGTTGATAAATGCAAAAAAGTTTGTTTTATAAGGCGTCTTGTCTTTTGAAAACCGAATATCGCGATTCAGGCGCATAATGCACGATTTTGGATCAAGATACGATCCAGCAATATCAGCATCGAAAGATGCAATTGAAGCGAGCAACGTAACGATTGTATCCAAAAAATCGTCTTGTGCTTTCCGGTATTCTTTGTTATGCTCATCAAACCAGGCCTTAGTGTTATTGGCTTTCAGGTTCGTGAGAAACGCAAGAGTTGCAGAGGTAATCATAAGAGTTGGCTGGATTGTTAACGGCTTGTTGACCTAATAAGTAATAATTAGTGCTTATGTTTTAAAAAAAAGAAATAAAACTTCGGAGATAACGCTATTTGCAAATATTTAACCACTCCCCCGAAATCATATGGAGAGTCTCTTTCCCGGATGTACATTATCGTTACATGTTCAGACAATTGTTCCCTTGAACTTACCTGAATGAATAATAACATATTGAGCGATTCGCCCACCTGCATGAACGACACGGAATTCGAACAACTGGAAAAAGGTGATGTTCTTATCAACCTTACGTGCCGACCTCATGACGTGGTCAGTATCAGCAGCAAAATCTATATTGACGCACCCCCATCGAAAGTGTGGAAGGTACTGACGGATTACGACAATTTAAGTAAGTACTTACCGAAGGTGATGTCGAGCAGAATTATTGAGCGCAACAACAATGAAATAATTCTCGAACAGACTGGAAAAACCGGAATTTTTATATTTGAAAAAGTTGTTCACTTCCGTCTTCAAATTAAGGAAGAATGCCCTGATACTATCACTTTTAAACAGATCGATGGAGATTTTGAGGTCTATCAAGGAAAATGGAAGCTCGAAACCAGTGATGCATTCCCAGGCACCATTCTTGGTTATGATGCGGAAATCAAACCGCATTTTTTTGCGCCTCCTATCCTTGTCAGTTTTGTTCAACGACAGGATTTACCTGGGATTCTCAAAGCACACAAACAACGAGCTGAAGCGCTTTAAAGATTATTCAGCGGGAAAAATGGAATCACAACGACGTTTTCACCTGCAACCTTTTACCATGTAACGTTATATGATTACTGATAAACCAGTCTCGGTTACCGGTGCATCCGGTTTTATTGCTGCACATATTGTGAAACAACTTTTGGAACAAGGGTACCGCGTCAGGGGAACGGTACGCAAAAACCAGAAGAATTATCCATTCCTTCTTGGACTTGCCGGGGCGTCCGAAAGGCTTGAACTTGTTGAGGCAGACCTGTTACGTACAGGAGCATTCGACCTCGCCGTCGATGGATGTGAATATGTTATGCATACGGCAAGCCCTTATGAATTAAATGTAAAAAATCCGCAAAAAGATCTGGTTGACCCTGCAGTTAACGGAACTGAAACTGTTCTTGAAAGCTGCCTGAAAACAGGGTGCGTTAAACGAGTGATTTTTACTTCTTCGATAGCAGCTATTACCGATGAACCCGACAGTATGAAGGTATTTACTGAAAAAGACTGGAATACCATGTCTTCTCTGGAACGAAATCCTTACCATTACTCTAAAACACTTGCCGAAAGAGAAGCCTGGGATTTCGTTATGAGAAAACGTCCAAGTTTTGATTTGATCTCTATCAATCCCTTTATGGTAATCGGTTCTTCTCTCGGCCCTTCGCTCAATACCAGCAACCGTATGATCCGGGATATAATGATCGGAACCTACCCTGGAATCATGGATGTCAACTGGGGATTTGTTGATGTACAGGACGTAGCAAAAGCACATATTCTCGCTATGGAAAATAATACGGCGAGCGGTCGCTACCTATGCTCTGGGAACATAATGAATATGAAAGAGTTGGTAGCGTTGCTGAAAACTGCAGGTTTTGGTTCATACCCATTGCCAAAGCTTGACCTTTCAGGACAAGCAGGCACTCTATTGATGAAAGCATTATCATTTACACAACCGAGAGATACCGGCATGTATATCCGAACGAACATCGGCAGGACAATGCATTACGACAATGAAAAAATCAAGCGTGAACTGGGCTTATCTTTCATACCGCTGAAGGATAGTATTATTGCAACCGTTAAGGATTTAGTGAAATGGGGACATTTGCCACCGCAGAAAAATGAGAAGTAACCAGGTTTAAACGATTCTATGCATGTTTTCATCACAAGGGCATACCGCACCATGTTGCCCTTTGTTTTAGGAGTAACATCTTTTTTTATAAATCCATCACTGGCACTTTCCAGAAACAGCATCGGACCTGATTCATTATCGGCAGAAAAAGTCAAGCTGCTGAATGGAGAGGTATCGGTTGTGCTGATGGACCTTGATGATGGGGTAACAGGTGTAGAAGGTAATGTATATATAGCCGCACCAGCAAAAAAGGTATGGGATGCCATCACTGATTTTGACAATCATAAAAAATTTGTTCCCAATGTTATTGATAGTGGTTTTATATCGGATAACGGCAATGAGAAAATTATTTTTGAAAAGGGAAAATCAGGAATGCTCTTCTTTAAAAAGACGGTAAATATAAAAATGAAAGTGTGGGGAGAGGCACCAAAACACCTTTATTTTGAGCAAGTTACCGGAGAGTTCAAGGTCTACCATGGAGAGTGGATTCTGGTGGAATACCCACAGGGGCAAGGTACGTTCCTGACCTACAAGGCAGAAGTAAAACCAAGCTTTTTTGCTCCCAGGTTTGCGGTAAAAAATGTTCAGAAACACGATTGCCCTTTAATGATGTCAGCTATGAAGAAACAGGCTGAATCATTATTATCCATGCCATCAGAACAAAAGAAAGAGTATTCCGAAAAATAAAAGCGAAACCGTAAAGCTTTAGCAATGAGAAAAACAAATTGCTAAAAGTTCATAAATTGAGATAGCGGACTGTGGCGTAATATAATACGGTCCAATACTACCCTTGATTTCTGTACCTGCCTGCGCTTTTGAAGGGTCCGTGCAATCTGTCTGATATTGCAGCCAAGGGCGCGCATTACTGCGCTGGATCTTTTCAGGCCTCCAGGCACTTGGGTGATGTAGACAATGGATGCGACAACTTCGAGCAGCAACCGCATAGGCACCACCCAGAATAAACCTGCCATACTGCGATTTTTAAGCAACATGGCAATGTTATTGCGGTGATTATAGTAGATTTTTTCGGATGATCCGCCCGGCAGGGAAGCTCCGCCTTCGTGCCGAACAACTGACGAAGGAACCGAACACACCCGGTAACCTGCAATCTGCATCCGCCAGGATAGATCGATTTCCTCCATATGCATAAAGAAATCTTCGTCAAATCCCCCCAGCTCTTCAGTTATTGCCCGGTTTACAAACATGGCGACACCTGAAGCCCAAAAAATATCCTGTCCGATATCGTATTGCCCCTTATCCGGCTCAACCCCGGTATATTTACGCCCAAGACAAAACGGATACCCCAGCCTGTCAATCATTCCACCTGCAGCACCAGCATAATCGAAAACCTTGCCCCCCTTATTACCGGTTTTCAGCGACAGAATTTTCGGTTGCAACGCTGCAATACGTGTATCTTCGAGTGCCGCAGCAACTAGTTTCTCAAGCCATAAGGGTTCATGCACGGTATCGTCGTTCATGAAGACCACATAATCGGCTGAAGAGTTCTTTAATCCTGCATTACACCCACCTGCATACCCAAGATTTTCAGGAAGCCGCAACAGTTCGGCATGTTTATATCGCTTTACCAGAAAAACCAGTCCTGCCTCTTTACCACTGTTATCGACCACAATTATCTGCATGGAGGGATAGGTGGTTTGCTCAAGCGAATCAAGGCAACGCTCAAGCATATCTCGCCTTTTGTAATACGGAATAATGATATCAACAGAGGGGTATTGTGTGAGAGAACTCATGTAAAGAATCGGCTAGCGCAGTGTTTTCCAGAATTCTCCAGCGAGATATGCACTCTCTTCAGGCGTTGAAGCGCCTGCAATATGCTGTAAAAGAGCAGTACCAACGACTGCCCCATCGGAGAGACTCCACATATGTTCCACCCTTTCCCTGTCCTTGATCCCAAATCCAACTACAAAAGGTTTTGCAGCATGCTTGCGCACCCTTTGCAGGTAGGTATCTACAGCTGCTCCGTTTGAAGCATCTGAAAGCTTGGCAGTTCCTGTTGTAGCATTGACAGCAAGGCAGTATGAAAAATCAGTCGAAAGAGAATCAATGAGTTCTATTCTTTCGGGTGGAGTAACGGGTGAAACGAGAAACACCACCGTCAGACCCAATCCTTTAGCCTTTTCAAGAAATTCCCTTGCCTCTTCAGGTGGAAAATCAGGAATAAGCAACCCGTCGACACCTGACGCTACAGCATCATGGAGAAAACAATCGACTCCATAAGCAAGCATAGGATTACAGTAGCCCATGAGAAGAATAGGCACTTCAATTTTTCTGCATTCGTCGCCCTGACGAGCTCTCCGGACTATCTCAAAAAGGTGTTTGATAGTAACGCCGTTACAGATAGCGGTATGAGCAGCCTCCTGTATGACCGGACCATCCCCGATTGGATCGGAATATGGCATACCAAGCTCTATGATATCCGCTCCGCTCTCTTGAAGAGCTTCGAGCACCGGCAGTGTAGCACCGGGTACTGGAAACTCAGGCATATAATATGCTATCAGCAATTTTTTATTCTGCTGTAAAAGAGTGGTTATTCGATTGTTGTTGTTGGACATAGCACACTGTAATATTGGTCGGTACAAACAATTTTTACAAAATAATTTGAATAGCAGCTATCATAGACGTCATAACTATCATGTGCACGAGAACACTCCCCCATACACTCCTTGTGTTCACAACAATGTAACCGCCAATAATGCCCAATGGAAATGCCATCATAGCCATCATTGCCCTCTCCATAATATTGACAGGAGCAACAGCAAAATGGTTCAAAAGGAAAAACAGGGTCGTTAACAATACCGACAGATGCTTATTAAACCCCTTTTCAATCATTGCAGATAACATGATTCCCCTCCAAAGGAACTCTTCAGCAATAACAAGGATAGGATAAAGGTAGAGAAGGGAACGATTCACAAGGAGATACTGCATACCAGACATCATAGCAGCACCGTTTGGCTGCTTCATCATGTTCACTGTATTCATCATTGCCATAATCAACAAAAGCGTACCGGCAATAACGCCCCACACAAGAGACTTGCGGAGATTACCCCCTGAGAGGTACATTTTTTCCCATTCTCCATTTTGTTTGCCCATATAAAGCACCAGGCCTATCGAGCCAAGAACATATATACATAGTGCAGGCCATTCCTTGAGCACTGTAAAATGGCCTGCGAGACCAACAATCCAGATTGTGGCCATAAGACCGAATGAGAGGGTAAACCTAGCTGAGAGCGACTCAGAAACTGAAGGAGATTGGGCTTTGTCAGGTTGCATGACTGAACTAAGATTATTTGGAGATGGTTACTGCATTACTTTCTTCTTTTTCCGGAACAAGTTAAATATACAGCGGGCGTTCTTCATAATCAATCGGATCCGGAACACCAACAAGCTCGAATGCTCTGAGTCTTCGTGCGCAGCTATCGCATATTCCACAGGCTTTACCCTCACTTTTATAGCATGACCAGCTAAAGGCGAAAGGAACCTTGAGCTCCATACCTTTACGGACAATGTCGGATTTCTGCATTTCAATAAGTGGTGTAAGAATCTCGATACTTGTCTCGGGTTTTGTGCCGAGTGCTATAACCGTATTGAAAGCGTCATAAAAAACTTTACGGCAATCAGGATAACCTGAAGAGTCCTCTTCGACTGCTCCAATAAAGATTTTTTCCGCACCAATAACTTCGGACCAGCTGACCGCCATGGATAGAAAACCGGCATTCCGGAATGGTACATAACTGGTAGGAATAGCCGAACCACGAAGATCTGCCCCGCTCACAGGCATTGAAAAGTCAGTCAACGAAGACCCGCCTATCTGGGCAAGAAAATCGGCATTGACTTCAAGGCGCTCTTGTATATTAAAATGACTGCAGATAGAACGAAAGGAGGACAACTCTTTCTGCCAGGTCCGCTGTCCGTAATTGACATGCATGGCTGCCAAGTCGAACCCACTGTAATTAGCCATGGCTGCAGTCACAAGACTGTCCATACCTCCACTTATAAGAACTACGGCTTTCATGATTCGAAAATCAGGAGTTTGTCTAAAAATTTCTGAAAGGTAGACAATTCTTGGTCATTCAAATACGAATGACCAAAAAAAAACCAGCCCGAAGGCTGGTTTTAAAAAAATTAGAACAGAGCAGATCTTAATACATTCCGCCCATACCACCCATTCCGCCCTGAGGCATTGCAGGCATGTCTGATTTTTCTTCCTTGATATCGGTTATAGCTGCTTCTGTGGTCAAAAGAATGCTGGCAACTGATGCCGCGTTCTCAAGAGCACTTCTGGTTACCTTGGTAGGATCAACCACACCGGCTTCAACGAGGTTTTCATACTGCTCGGTTCTGGCATTGAAACCAAAATCACCAGTACCTGCCTTAACCTTTTCTAAAACAACTGCACCATCTGTAGTGCCGGTGTTTGCCACAATCTGGCGAAGAGGTTCTTCAAGAGCACGGCGAACAATTTCGATACCGGTCTTCTGATCTTCGTTGTCGGCAATAGCCCTGTCAAGACCTTTGATAGCACGGATCAGAGCAACACCGCCACCTACGACAATACCTTCCTGTACAGCTGCGCGAGTTGCATGCAGAGCATCTTCAACACGTGCTTTCTTCTCTTTCATTTCTACTTCGGTTGAAGCACCGATGTTAAGAACTGCTACACCACCTGAAAGTTTTGCAAGACGTTCCTGCAATTTTTCAGTATCGTAATCAGAGGTTGATTTTTCAATCTGGCCTTTGATCTCGTTGATGCGTGCCTTGATCTCGTCTGCGGTGCCTTTACCTTCGACAATAATGGTATTATCCTTGTCGACAGTAACACGGGCAGCCTGACCGAGGTAAGAAACTGTTGCATTTTCAAGCTTGTAGCCTTTCTCTTCGGAGATAACGGTACCACCGGTAAGAATAGCAATATCCTCAAGCATGGCCTTACGGCGATCGCCAAAGCCAGGAGCCTTGACTGCACATACTCTAAGAGTGCCTCTCAGCTTGTTCACTACGATCGTTGCAAGAGCCTCGCCTTCGATATCTTCAGAAATAATCAGAAGAGGACGGCCAGACTGTGCTGCTTTTTCGAGTATTGGAAGAAGCTCTTTCATGTTGCTGATCTTTTTGTCGTAAATAAGAATCAGCGGATCTTCGAGCTCGGCATCCATTGTTTCAGGATTGGTCACGAAGTAAGGTGAAAGGTAACCGCGGTCAAACTGCATACCTTCAACAACCTTAAGCTCAGTATCCATGCCTTTTGCTTCTTCAACAGTGATGACACCATCTTTGCCGACCTTATCCATCGCTTCGGCAATCAATTCGCCGATTTCAGGATCGTTGTTGGCGGAAATAGTACCAACCTGTGCAATTTCCTTTTTACCGGAAATATTGCGGCTGATGTTTCTAAGCTCCTGTACGACCTCTTTAACAGCACGGTCAATACCTCTTTTCAGATCAATCGGACGGGCACCTGCAGTTACGTTTTTCAAACCTTCACGATAGATGGCCTGGGCAAGAACTGTAGCGGTAGTGGTTCCATCACCAGCAACATCGCTGGTTTTAGATGCAACTTCGCGAACCATCTGGGCTCCCATATTTTCAAACGGGTCAGAAAGTTCAATCTCTTTTGCAACGGTTACACCGTCTTTAGTAGAGGTTGGAGCTCCAAATTTTTTATCGATCAGTACATTACGTCCGGCAGGTCCGAGGGTAACTTTTACGGCATTAGCCAATTTGTCGACGCCAACTTTAAGTTTGGCTCTGGCTTCCGTATCAAAAAGAATATCTTTAGCAGTCATTGTAAAACGTTCCTCCTGTAAGGTTTTTTAAAGTTTTAGTAACGGGTCAGTCAAGAATAGCGAAAATGTCAGACTCGCGCATGATGAGGTAATCCTCACCTTCCACGTTGACTTCGGTACCGGAATATTTGCCATACAGCACTTTCTTTCCTACCTTGACCTGCATTTCAAGCAGTTGGCCGTTATCGGCAATCTTACCTGCTCCTACTGCTACGACTTCACCATACTGTGGTTTTTCTTTTCCAGTATCAGGAATGAAAAGTCCACCTTTGGTTTTTTCCTCTGCCGGTGCAGGTTTAACAATAACTCGATCAGATAAGGGTTTCAAGTTCATTGTCTTCTCTTGTTTGGGTTTTAGATTAATAGTAAAATACTATCGCTTGTCAATTGAGATTTTATAGCTTTTAGCACTCAAGGGTCTCGAGTGCTAAAAGAACAATTAATAATAAAAAAAATATATTCCCTTCCAAACGGTTATTTATTTCTTGGTGTATAATTTCCCAGAACACAACAATCATGTCGCTACCGGTAGAATTTAGTAACACCATTGATCACTCTCTTTATTGCACTATTGGTAAGGTTGCAACGGAAAAGCTTGCCAGCTCCATTTCTAAAATGCAGGATGACACTGCAACTTCCGAAGACCGGCAGTTTGCAGCTCTCTTAACAGAATTAATTGCTCTTGCTAAAAACCGGTTGTCGGTAGCTGCTAACGAGTCTGAATTCAGTAATGACCGCTCCGTATGGGTTGAACGAACAGCAGAGTCGCACTTTCCCCATATCAGACTGCATGGGGGAGCGATTGAAGACGAACCGATAAAAAGTTAAGAAAATATCCCTCCTGCATTGTTCAACGTTCGAGTGAAGGCTTAAGATAGCGGCCTGTGAGAGAGTTGTCCATAGCTGCTATATCTTCCGGAGTACCTTCTGCTACTAGAGAGCCCCCTTTATCTCCAGCTCCTGGGCCAAGATCAATAATCCAGTCAGCCTGTATTATGATATCCGGATTATGCTCTATAATGACGAGAGTATTATGCTGTTCAAGGAGTTTTTCAAAGCACTTGATCAATTTTTTTATATCCTCGAAATGAAGGCCTGTGGTCGGCTCATCGAAAATGAACAACGTATGCTCAACACCGGCATGGGCTATAAAACTTGCAAGCTTCAAACGCTGAGCCTCACCGCCTGACAGGGTGCTTGAGGATTGACCAAGCCTGATGTATCCAAGTCCGACCTCGTCGAGAACCATCAGCTTTTTAACTATCCCCTTTTCGTTACGGAAAAACACTACAGCTTCCTCGACAGTCATATCAAGAACCTCTGCAATTGAGAGGCCCTGGTATTTTACATCAAGGGTGTCGTGCTTGTAACGCAGACCATTACAGTCTTCGCAAACAGCTTCAATATCTGCAAGAAACTGCATTTCAATATGAACGCTTCCTTCTCCGGCGCAGGTTTCACAACGGCCACCGGGAATGTTGAATGAAAAATAACCTGCTTTCAATCCTCGTTGTCTTGCATCCCTGGTCTGTGAAAAAAGGGTGCGGATATCATCGAATATCTTAAGGTAGGTGACAGGATTGCTTCGACTCGATTTGCCAATAGGAGACTGATCGACATGTTCAACTCGATCGACAAGCCAGGTTCCGGAAATTGAACGATGGGTTCCAACTTTTTCTTTTAATCCTACTTTTTCCTTCAAAATCCCCTTGTTGAGAATATCGTTGACCAGCGTGGATTTACCGGAACCACTGACACCGGTCACACAGGTCATAACGCCTAGTGGAAAACGTACATCAATATTCTTCAGATTGTTCTGCATGGCTCCGGTTATTTCAATGCAAGAGACAAAATCCGGGGTTCTGCGAACTTTGGGGACATCAATCCGCTTTGTGTCGTTAAGGTACTGGGCAGTTAGCGAGGTGCCATGTTCTTTCATTTCGGGGACAGACCCATGAAAAACCACTTCGCCACCGAGACGCCCGGCATACGGCCCAAGATCAATAACTTCGTCGGCTGCTTCGATAATTTCGCGATCATGTTCAACAACAACTACCGTATTACCAAGATCACGAAGTCTGCGGAGAAGTGTGATAAGGCGCGCAGAATCACTCTGGTGCAAACCTATACTCGGTTCATCAAGGATATAGATTGCCCCGACAAGCGGGGAACCAAGCGATGTAGAAAGATTTATTCGCTGAAACTCCCCACCACTGAGGGTATGGGTCAATCGGTCAAGTGAGAGATAATTCAACCCCACATCAAGGAGATAGCCAAGGCGTTTTATGATTTCCTGCAGGACAACTTCGGCTACTTTGCGGTCGAAAGGTGAAATATCAAGATTCTTAAAAAAGTGCGAGGCTTCGGAAATATTCATTCGAGATACTTCACCGATATGAGAACCCGAAACCCTGACAAGTCTGGCATCCGGATTAAGGCGGGATCCCTCACAGTCGGGACAGATCGCATATCCACGGTAACGGCTCAAAAACACCCTGTAGTGCATTTTGTAGCCTGCATCTTTTTCTATTTCAGCAAAAAATGGCCAGATTCCCTTGTAGCGATCGTCCGGAAGACCTTTCCAGATAATCTCCTTATGAGCATACGAGAGCTTTTCGTACGGAATATCAAGGGGTACTCCGAATGTTGGCGCAATGGCAAGGAGCTGTTTAAGATTCCAACGATACTTTTCTGAGTTCCAGCAGGCAATTGCGCCCTCTGCAATGGTTAACGACTTGTCCGGCACAACAGCATCTTCGTCAATACCGGCAATCCGTCCAAACCCCTGACAGGAAGTACAAGCCCCTATGGGTGAGTTGAAGGCAAAAAGCTGAGGTGAAGGCTCCTGATATTCAATCCCGTTCAATTCAAGCCGATCACTGAAACGATAGGTTTTTCCTCCCACTACCTTTAAAACCGCATACCCTCCTGATTCGTTAAAACAGCTTTCCGCTGCCTGTGATACACGACTGAAAACTTTTTCATCATTCTTCGCCAAAAAACGGTCTACAAGAACAAGAAGATTGGATCGATCGGCTGAGGGCATTTCAAGTATCCGCTTGCAGATAAGATCATTGTTAAGGTCAAGAACTTCATCCCCGTCATCGACAACCCGGAAAAACCCTTTTTTCAGGAGGTTTGCGATTTCATCCTCAGCTGAACATATATGGTGCCCGGCATCCTGATGAGATGGGAAAAAGAACCCTACATAAAATTTTGTGCCTTCATCAAGAAAACCAGCCTGCATGCTTACATCGTCGGGGGTATGCTTTAAAACCAGCTCGTTGGTATCGCGAGAATAGATTTTGCCTATCCGGGCGTAAAGAAGGCGGAGATAGTCATAAATTTCCGACACGGTGCCGACAGTTGAACGCGGATTTTTTGGAATGGGTTTCTGCTCAATTGCAATTGCGGGAGCAATTCCTTCCACACTTTCAATATCAGGTCGCGGCATCCGTTCGAGAAACTGCCGAACATACGCCGAAAGAGATTCTACATAGCGACGATGACCTTCTGCATAGAGGGTATCAAACGCCAGACTTGATTTGCCCGAACCACTGACACCAGTGAGCACAACCAAGCGATTGCGGGGAATACATACCGAGATATTTGCAAGATTATGGGTATTAATGCCTTTGAGGACAATATCCGGCAGACTCGTTTCAGCTACTGCTGAATTTTTGAGTCTATGAGTGGTCATAGTGTAAAATAATATTGTGCATAAAAAATGAGGAGGCAACCCGTTTTACCAGCAGAGAGCTCTTACCTCGGTGAGACAATAAACACAGAAGAAAGCTCTGGAAAAAACCTTTTTTTGTTGCGAATGGTCAAGGTTCTCTCTGCTGCAGAAGAGACTGGATGGTGGTCTCCTCCAAAAGGCCCTGGATTCTGCCCTGAAGATTATTCATATACCCTCTGTGCTGGCATGAGGAAAAGATTTCGCAACTATTCCCCTTGACGCCGCAATGTACAAGATGCAGCTTACCCTCGATAGCAAAAGCTATATCAGCAACTGTTATATCGCCAGTCTTCATGCCAAGCATATAGCCGCCTTTTACGCCCTGAACAGAAGTTGCAATCCCTGCCCTTTTAAGACTCTGCATGGCTTTTGAAAGAAACTCCTGTGAAAATCCTATATCTTCAGCCATTTCTTTTACGGTTACAACCCTGTCCTGACCCTTGGTTGCAAGATAGGTGACCGCATGAAGTCCATACTCAAATTTTCGGGAAACCTGAAGCATATTTAATGTAATTCGAATAAATAGGATTAATTTAACCCTATTACCCATGTTAACCAATATCTTTTATATTGGCACGTAACGGATATATTGTTTTATAAGTTTTATCCGTACGAAAATTTTACTTTATGTCCCATGAGCAACACTGTGAAAGATCAATATTTTCTTTGGCAATTCTCACCTGAAGACGAAGCAAAAATCCGGTATCAGGAATTCGGTCAGAATAACCCTGAAAAAACTCCGCTTCTTTTTATTCACGGGTACGGAGCTATGATTGAACACTGGGATCTGAATATTCCCGAGTTTGCTCATAAACATAAAATTTATGCCATGGACCTTATCGGATTCGGGAAGTCTGAGAAACCGAACGTTCGATACTGTCTTGAACTTTTTGCGGCACAGATTGAAACGTTTATGTTCTTGAAAAAATTAGATAAAGTCATTATTGTCGGCCATTCGATGGGTGCCGCAAGCGGGGTTTATCTCGCTCACCATAAACCTGAAAAAGTTGAGGCACTTATACTGGTAAATCCGTCCGGCCTTTTTGGGGATATGATGGACGGGATGACCAATGTATTTTTCGGTCTGGTAGCTTCACCTATTATAGGGGAGATGCTTCTGGCCGCTTTTTCAAATCCCATTGCTGTGGGTCAGAGCCTTATGCCAACATATTTCAACCAAAGCAAGGTAGATGAAAAATTAGCCAACCAGTTTACCCTACCTCTGCAGGATAAAGGGTCTCAATGGTCGTATCTTTCTCCGTCAAAGAGACCTCTGGATTTCAGACTGGATCATATCACAAAACCTTGTAATTACAAAGGTCCTGTATTTCTTGTATGGGGCGCGGAAGACACTGCACTACCACCTCAGAAAATAATTCCTGAATTTCAGCAACTTCTTCCTCAGGCCGGAGCTTTTATCATTTCGAAGGCATCACACTGTGTCCACCATGATGCTCATGAAGAGTTTAACAACAGACTAGAAAAGATACTTGAATTGATTCAGCCAGCTTGAATACGAATCAATACGTTGTTCCCTTGCCTGTTCTAACGTTGAAATCGCTCAATGGAGCTTTCAGACCTATCTGGATAGCGTAACTGCGAAACTGTCCGAATGGAATCCACTGGAAGCTCATTTGCCAGCAATGAAGATCCCGATTAAGCTGCAGCAAAGGAAAAACAAATTCGTTGTTTTGAATGTCATACCCGCTATTTAAAACAATCTGCCATTCTTGTGATAATGACTCCTTTACTGATGCATTTAAGAGAGTGCTAGTAGTTGGAGACAAAGGATTAGTTTTGTCTGATTGTAAAAAAAGGGAAAACTGAATCTGCCAGGGCTGCCGGTAATTGATGTTTCTAAAGTAATCTGTATTAAAGCGATCCAGAAATATGGACTGAGCGGCATTCGGTATAAAAATTGGCTCTGCAGTTGAAGGATACTGGAGAGCAGCAGGGTCAGTGCCTCCGCTTCCCTGTATGCTATAGCTCATGTTCAAAAATCCCTTGATAAAGCGAAACAGTCCTTTGCCGTCATCGTTATAGAGGCGGTTGATCCTTTCGCCGGTCAGCGGATTGTAGCTGTACATATCATACATGCTTCCTGCACTGAAAAGAAGGTTCGGCGACAGAACATTGCTTGATGCTGTAAGTGTAATCGGGGCCAGGTGTATTGCATCGGCATTAAAATTGTAGGATGTCGCTGCGTTTAAAGAGAGCAAATGAACTGTGCTCTCCCCATAAGGGGAATTATCTTCATCCGGGGAAGACATACCCGTTACTTTACCTTGAATAAGATTTTTCAGGGTAATACCCAGGGTGCTTTGCCCTTCAGGTATACCGGCATATGTTGTGTTATTTAACCGGACAAAAAGAAGTGGGTCTGTCCAGTCATACACACTTCCATAGAAGTTATATGCAGAACCTGAAAACGCAGGATTCCACAGGTAGCTGACCGTAGGATTAAAGGTGTGACGCAGTGCGCTGAGCCCGAAAAGATTCTCAAGAAATTTTGTCTCAACCGTGCCGTATAGCCTTGTACTTGCATCAACGGCAAAAATGGTTGTTGATGCATCCTTATTTGCATCATCTGACTGCAAAGAATGGATAAAGGTCAGGCTTGGATTGACATTAAAATAATTGAACAGAGTAGACTGCATCCGCAAGGGTATAACCAGGCTTTTACCGCTATTACTGTAATTGTAAAGTCCGGACACGGGTTGTGTTGCCTGCAGGCTTAATCCTTGTGTAAAAAAAGCTTTGGAACCTTCCGAAAATTCACTGTAATACCCCAACTCTACATTGGCATTTGCGGCATAGCCGGATGATGTTACAGCACTGTATGAGCTGGATGTACCGCTGAAAGAAGCTGATGTGGAAATTGAAACATCAGATTTCCAGTCATTATCGGAGTAACCTGTTCGAAAAGGATACATGCGGTTCTGGTAAAACAAGGCATCGATGGTCTGGGTCGCGTCAAGAGTGCTCAGGTTTTCGGAACGATTGTAGGTAAGTGCGGCTATGCCATTATCATCGTTAAAGGTCTTTGCCAATGCTGCGCGCGCATTGGATTGCTGGTTTAACATCGTAATTGAATTCAGCGAATTAAGATCATAACCCTGAGGTGGACCCTGGAGCTGAATGTTGACATCAAGTCTGGTGGATGAATCAAACACCTGGTTATGGATAACTCTTGCATTCCAATCCCTGTATTGTGCATAATCTTTGTACTCCCCTGCTATCTCGCCTGAAAAAACATTGCTTGCTTTATAGCGAAACCTGTCTCCAAGACGCCAGCTTCCGTTCAACGATATATCTCCATCAAACCTCAAATCCATAGAATCGTTGATAGCCCAGAAATACCCGATATTCGAGAGTGAATATCCTGTGTCGCTGTTATTACCTATGCGGGGCGTGAGAAAACCTGATGATCTCCCTTCTTTTAAAGGAAAAACCATATAAGGAAGTGCAAGTATAGGCATGGCAGGCAGGTGATGAGAAAAAATCTCCGGCCGTATATACATGATCAGCGGACTGGCAATTATCCTGTTGTCGGGAATAATGGTCATCCGGGAGGAAGAAAACCAGTAATGAGGAAGGAGATCATCACAGGAAGTGAATGTACCATCCCTGATGATCATCTGACCATTTTCGAGTCTTGTTACATGCTCGCCACTAAAATTGATCTTATTGGAAGATGATAAGACATTGGATGTCTCTCCCCTTTTTGTTTTAAAATTATAGGTTAATTCTTCAGCATTAAAACTCCCTTCGCGATCCGTAAAGACGGCTGGCTCCGCATGCTTTTTTGAAGAATCGGCACTACCGAATGCATGAAAAAGTGAGGTATCGAGATCAATGACAATTTTAGGGGCTTTGACGTTGGCATCTTCATGGTCGATGCGCGCTTTGCCCCATAATTCCATATTGCGCTGGTCGAGATTGTAAATAACTGAATCCCTGGCAGTAAAAATTACGGTTTTTTTTAACCCGCCTGAATCGAAGGATGTATCGAGTGCAGCTAGAGTCTTTTGTTCAGATACAGCCTTTTTCCGCTGGTCAGGCGATGCCGCAGCGCTCGGCTCTTTCGTAAAGAACAGAGGTACTGCTAAAAGAAAAAGCCGGATAATGGTACGTATGCCAGTTTGTCTGATATGAAACTTCAAGTCAGCTTTGCTCCGCTAAAGTATTGTGATGGTCACTGATAAAAGATTAAATATAGTGGAAATGGGAAGATGTTTGATCAAGAAACCGATAGAGTGAGAACTATCATTTTCAGTGACACCAAGTTGTTGCAGATACTTACTGACAGTATTCTGGAATATTAAAAATGCATTATAGCCATTTCCCACTGCTGATATGATGAAACGGCATGAGGAGAACTCTTATCTGTTTCACTTACCTGAAGAAGGCTCTGCTATGGTTTCGGAATTCAAAAACCTTGCATCTGCTGATAACTCGCTTATGGGAATGAGAAAAGCTGATTCGGAGGAGATAGCGCAGCTTCACCTTGGATGGGCTTCGAAATTACACGGAAGTCGAAAGGAGATGAACCCGGATACGATTTCGGCAACATCGTTACATTTGGAAGAGCTTTACGCCAATGAAGGGAGGAGAAATCTTGCTCAGGAGAAAGAGGTCTACCGCATTTCAAGTGAACATAAGCATAAATCTATGTGGGCGGATTCTGTCTTTGATGAACTGGAAGAAGCGGGGTGAGCTTGAGGGTTGCGGGTTGTACCGTGATTTGTATACTGCGGTGTCGCTGGCTGAGGCTTCGTCGGAGGCTGCTTCGTTAACGAGCTGGTTTGCTGCGGCATGGTTGCTTGAACGCTGGGGACGTCGTGGGGTTCCGGCTGTGGATGAGAGGAGGAAGGATTCGCCTGCGGTGATTGGGTGAGGGGCGGGGACTAGGGATATTGATAAGGTGACGCGGCCGGAGTTGTCGCATGCGTCGGACGCGGCGGGGTCTGCTGTGGAGAAGTTGTTTCCGGAGAGGGAGTTTGGCGGGTAGCCGATGCACTGGAGGGTTTGAATTTGTGCTAGGTAGAGAGTTAGGGTTTAGGCTTTATTGTAATCTCTCGGAGGGATGAAACTCTATTCGCGGAAAACCTTATATTTGTGGAAATAATAGCTCTTTATAGCTTGATTTATATTTGTAAATTTTTTGCAAATAAAGGGTTTTTTGTAGAGCATAAAATTCAGCATAAAGAGCTTTAATACAATACTTTACAGGGAATAAAAAAAGCTTATTTTATTTAATATATTATTTAATAAGTAGCTGGTGGGAGTTTTTCTATAAAGACGTTTCACCATAAATGCTGAACCATTATGTCACTAAATCTATAATTCATAGTCATTCCATGGTGCCGATTGCTTATTCTGCTCCTGATTCCGCCGGTCATTTCGGCAGTTTCGGAGGCAAGTTCATCCCTGAAACTCTGATAAAAAATGCCGCCGATCTTGAATCGGAGTACCTTAAGGCAAAAAAAGATCCGTCTTTTCAGTTACAACTGAACCACCTTCTCCGTGATTATGTTGGCAGACCAACACCGCTCTATCATGCCGAAAGACTCAGCCAGACACTGCAGGGAGCGCAGATATACCTGAAGCGTGAAGACCTTTGCCATACAGGAGCGCATAAAATTAATAATGCACTTGGACAGGTGCTGCTTGCCCGACGGATGGGCAAAAAAAGAGTGATTGCCGAAACCGGTGCAGGGCAGCACGGAGTTGCCACGGCGACTGTCTGCGCTCTGTTTGATCTTGAATGCATTGTGTATATGGGTGAAGAGGATATCCGGCGACAGGCTCCGAATGTTGCCAGAATGAAACTGCTCGGTGCTGAAGTTCGTGCGGTTGGCAGTGGATCAAAAACACTGAAAGATGCAACAAGCGAGGCTATCCGTGACTGGATGAATAATCCTGAAGAGACCTTTTACATTATCGGTTCGGTGGTCGGCATGCATCCTTATCCTATGATTGTCCGTGATTTTCAGGCTGTTATCGGTAAGGAAACCCGGTCACAGATTATTGAACAGACGGGAAAACTGCCTGACGTCATCACTGCGTGTGTTGGTGGGGGCAGCAATGCAATCGGCATGTTTTATGAATTTTTAAACGATGCTTCTGAGATTGAGCTTGTTGGTGTCGAAGCTGCAGGTGAAGGCCTGGATGCGCGTCATGCTGCTTCCTTAACGCTTGGAACCCCTGGAGTGTTGCACGGTGCCATGACTAAACTTCTGCAGAACGAGGACGGGCAGGTGCAGGAAGCTCATTCCATATCAGCAGGTCTTGATTATCCCGGTGTCGGGCCTGAACACTGCTATCTGCAGCAACTGGAAATGGTGACCTACACATCCGTCACGGACAGAGAAGCGCTTGCCGCCCTTAAGACACTTGCTGAAACCGAAGGCATTATCTGTGCACTTGAATCGGCTCATGCTGTTCACTACGCCATCACCAAAGCACCTGCAATGGCAAAAGACTCCATTCTGGTGGTCAATCTGTCTGGCAGGGGCGATAAGGATATGGATACAATAATGAAGGAGCTGTCACTGTAAACAGAACGCAATAAAAGCGTTAACTTGTTCGAGAGTAAAAGATTACAAAGAAAATGTATCAATGAGTTGCACAAAAATAAAATATCCTTATATTAATGCCTCATAACGCGGGAATAGCTCAGTTGGTAGAGCACAACCTTGCCAAGGTTGGGGTCGCGAGTTCGAGTCTCGTTTCCCGCTCAGAGATATAAGCATAGCAATTAAAAGCCCTTATAAAGGGGCTTTTTGCTTTTAACCTTCCTAATAGAAATTGGCAATGGCTGTGAGAACACAGATATCATTTAATCATTATTATGGGTATCTACATAATATTGCATAAGTTCATCTCCCATTTTCTTTGCCCACTCATTTTTTCTACCCCGGCCACTCCATTTCTCAGTCTCACTTTTATAAAACTTATACACGATATCCGATATACTATTCTTTTCGGCTGATTTATCTTTATTGAATTTTTTTTGGATTTCTTCAATTGTAATCCCGTAAGACTTCATTGATTTAATGATCAAGTCTAATTCAATTGCTTTTTCTTCCTTGATAATTAATTGTTCTTCTCTTATCAGCGCTTCTTTTTTTGCTCTAATCTCATCAAGCCTTTGCGACATAATCTATTTATTTACTATACGTTAAGTAATATTTATCATTTCGACGCAAACAATTTAATAAAAAATGGAGCCGATCTTAGATTTATTTTTTTTCTTATCTTTTACTACGAACCAGTATTTCAATACCGCAAAAGTTTACTTAAAATATTTTTTAGTTCATATCATTCATATATTGTAACAACACCATTTCACACTGAAAAATAAAAATCGGAGATCAATCATGTCATCACTTTCAGCAATCAAAACAAAAATTGCAGAGCTCCAAAAACAAGCTGATGCAATTGTGAATACTGAAAAACAAGCTGTTATTGAAGACATTAAGGCAAAGTTAGTTGCTTACAATATCAGCATTGATGAACTTCAGAAAAGAGAAAAGGTTACGAAATCTGCATCGCGTCCTGTTAAGTACAGGAAAAGTGAACATGAATTCTGGGTCGGCAGAGGACCAAAACCACAATGGGTTAAAGACCTGGAGGAGAAAGGTGAAAACCTGGAGTTATACAGGATTCCAGTACAAATAACACAATGAGTCAAACAAAAGTGTAACACGCTAGTAATAATGCAGAAGCTTTTTTGATGACTCTTTTCTATCGTGGTTTTTTTACAATAACCTTCAGGATATTCATTCAATGATATCGGCGTTTGAAGATCGACTTTTAAGTGCATTAAGGGGATTTAATCATATTCTGCATGCTTTTCTGGCCATAGCGCTGGTTCTTGCAAGCATTATGGTTTTGTGGGAATTTTCAATGGATGTTGTTCATTCATTTGAGGTAAATAATCTTGCTCATGGCTTTTTGAAAGCATTGGGAACACTTTTTATTGTCTGGACACTATCAAGTCTGATTTCTGCAGAGATCAATTATGTGCATACCGGAGTATTTCATGTTGTTGTTTTTATTGAAGTTGCCATGATAAGTCTGCTGCGGCAGCTTATCATTGAACCAGTAAGAACCGCAACTGCTACTAACGCGCAAAATTTAGACCAGCTCACAAGTCCATGGCATTATGGTCTTCTTCTTGCATCCCTTCTTGTCATAGGAATTCTTCATAAACTGATAACCAGTTCAGAAAAAAAGGGTGTTATTCAGGAAGCCAAAAGTTCCAACTCCATTCTGTCTGAGAACAAAGAATAAGATTTTTTACTGACGTGCTCTGAAAGCAAGGATATTAATTGGAATCAAAATGAATATCTGAACCTGCCCAGGAATTGATCGACGAACGCCTATGCCTTAATTGCTAAACTCTTAACATGATGTCTGAAAACTTTTCCTTAAATTAATTGCTGTAAAAAAACATTCTCTTGATAAACAAAAAACAGAAATCACGATGAAAAAATCTCTTGCTGTTTTGGGTGTTGTTTTTACTGCCGGTATGATGAGTGTCCCGACTTATGCAGGTCCATCATTATATATAAGTGGAAATATTGGGGCAGCGTCTTTTAGTGACATCAACCAAAAAACTCCTGTTACTCAAGTTACAGAAGGAACAATTTCAACGAAAGCAGGTATTAACGTGACTGGTGCTGTCGGCCTGAAGTGTTGTGTCACTAACATCAGACTTGAGGCCGAATATGGCTATCAGAGAAACAATGCTGATACCATCAAAATGAGGTTTGGTACTTTCCCTCTCACTGGCAATTATTCTGTGTCGTCCTATATGGCTAACGGGTACTATGATATCAAGGCCGGTCCTGTTAATCCTTATCTTACTGCCGGTATCGGACTTGCAGAAGTTGGTGTTCATAATGTACCGAATCCACCTGACATCATTGACGAAACACATTCAGCACTAGGTTATCAGTTTGGAGCAGGTTTGGCGATCCCTGTGACTTCAACGATAGATATTGATGCCCGGTACCGCTACTTTGGTACGAGTACGGTTACCCTCTCGAATAATAACGGTAATTTTATATTACCCGGAAATAGTTTTCTGATTGGATTGAGAGTGGGTTTATAAACTACGACAAAGGTTATTACAAAGGAGGTTTAGGCCTCCTTTTTTTATGCCCTGGTTAACTCACTTTGCGCTGTGACTTTTTATGAAGATAAAAAGTCATACAAAAGGGATGGATTACATCACACTCTGGGAGACAACACAGAGATACATTTATAAGAAACGGACGGTTGTGGATCTGGTTTGATTGAGAAACCTAAAAAAATACTCGTATCACGATTGTGATTTTCATATATTTTGAACCTTATTTCTCAAGATGAAAACCTTAATTTTAAGTAAAAAACATAACCGAGATAGTAATGCGAAAGAATTACAAGAAAGCAAAAAGCTACTAACTCTTGTAATATATACACTTGGAGAGGTGGCAGAGTGGTTGAATGTGACGGTCTCGAAAACCGTTGTGCGCTTAGGTGTACCGTGGGTTCGAATCCCACCCTCTCCGCAGGACGATAGCCCAGTACCATCCCATACAGTCCGGAAAGCCTTGTAAAATCAGGGCTTTTTTTGTTTTAAGTATACCCTCATCTATATTTGCATTGAGAAGTCCGGCTGGTGAGCAAAGCAAAACCGGCAGACAACAATTACAAACTTTCTGGTGCTGGATTACACCTTTTAGTCACTTCCGGCTGAAGCAAGCTGTGGCATTTGAAGTCCCGATATTAAAAAATGATAAGGGTGAATAAAATGAAGAAGATTTCCGGTTCAAACGTCTATTTCAAGAAAGTATTGCCAGTCTTCTGGTTTGGATTTCTGGCGTTTTTTACCGTCACATCCTTTGCGTCAGGGGCAGCCTGTAATTCAGTCATGTTCCTTATTATGCCAATTCTCATGGCGGTATTTGGTTATGTTTTATTTAAGAAGCTGGTCTGGGATTTAGTCGATGAAGTGTATGACTTGGGCAATGAATTACTTTTTAAAAAAGGCAACCTAGAGCAGCGTATAAACCTGAGAGATATTGTAAATATCGATTACTCTCAAATGAGTTCTCCAGAACGTATTGTGGTAAATGTTCGATATGAAGGTCCACTTGGCAAGGAATTAGTGTTTAATCCGCCAGCGCGCTTTTTTCGTTTTTCCAAGAGTCCTCTCATTAAAGAGTTAATTGAGCGGGTTGATCGTGCGCGAAACACCTAACTGTTGACAGGGTAAGAAGTCAAGATTGAAATGGATGTTGGGCCGCTGCTGTTTCAGTAGCCTTGGCATCCTTGAGTTTTATATACAGGAGATACAGAAACACCTTTTGAAGTGGAACCTGGATAAGTAAGGTGTACATGTAAAGTCCGGTGATGATCAAAAGCCAGATCTGCGGGTCGTACAGCGAGAACATACCTGCAGGGGGCATTCCAGTGAAAATACTCCGAAATAGAATAAACATCTGCTGGAAAGGCAACCCGGCCAGTGAAAGCCTTTATCAATATTCAGGAATCCTGCTTTCTGCCTTTTGCTTTATTATACATTTGACATCCGTTGCCTGACATTGCGGATGAGCAGCCTTAGCAAAAGAAGAAGAAGAGCGACAACGACAATGATCAGGAGCAGTGTTGTCCATGTAATCCAATTTCCGCCGGCGAGAAGATCGACGGGATTCCATGACGTTTCGATAATTATCCGGCCTTCCGGTCCTTTATAATGTTCCGGAATCTGGGAGATGTTGTTCCTGACAGGAAAAGCGGATAAATATTCGGCCAGAGCAACCCACTCCCTTAGAGGTTCGATCTTTTCTCCCCTCCCTGCCTGCTCCTTTGTCATGACGGTCAGAGAGTCGGGATTCGTGATAACGCGTCCTGAGCTATCCCTCAAGGAAACATTCAGGATACCAAAGGATTTCTTGCCGAGCAGGTCGACAAGGTTTGCGACATAGGAATTGACGGCTACACGGTACAACTTGTTATCCGAAAGTTGTTTGTAGGTACTATCCGGCTCCTGGACCTCGACCGAGCTCACACGGTCGAACATCATCCTGTGTGGATTGTACCGAAAACGGATTCCTGCTACGCTGAGGTGAGCATCCTGCTTTAATGGAGCTATCGTTGTCTCGACCTCGAGAAATTGCTTCAGGTCAGATCCTTTGAGATAAATAGCAATGATAGTATTGCCGCAATAGCCTTGCTTCTCCGGCCCGAGCGAAGCGGTTTCGAAAACGTCTGACGTCGTTATTTCACCATGAAAGAGAGGAGCACGAATATTGCCCAACACATTAACTGCAGCATTTACGAAGATATGGTGGCTTCCTTCTGCTTTTTTGACGGCATTCCTATAGGAATCAACTATGAGATTGCCAAGCCCGTTTTCGCCGGGGTGACCTTTTCCATATGGCTCGGCTTCGCAATCAAATGGCATTGCGGCGATCAGCTTTCGGAAACTGTATCCGAAATGGTTGAGGTATTTTTTTTCGACATCGTGCATGTACATTGCTATACAACTCGCAATTTCTTTGTCCTCGGCAATATCGGCATGAACTTTTTTCAATTCGTATTCGTCGAGGCTTATACCATGTCTGTTATCTGGCACTGTCAATCTGATGCGCCCGAGATAGGTCCCATATGCCCCGACTGACCCAATAAATGTTTTATGGGCAATTCCATGACCGTCAGAGGGATCGATAACTTTATTGTTGACGATTATCGGTTTTCTGAGCAATGTATGGGTGTGTCCGCTGATAATGACATCGATATCGGGAACGGAGACAGCAAGATTTTCGTCTTCGGAAAGGTTATGAACAGGATTGGTTCCGCAGTGTGAAAGACATACAATGAGATCTACCTTTTCATGTTCTTTCAAGAGTTTCACCACCCTCTTTGCCGCTTCCAGCTGATCTGTAAATACAACAGGAGGGGCAAACGGGGCATCTTCGGCGGCATCTTTTCCAAGCAACCCGAAGATACCGATACGTAAACTATTGCGTTCGATCACCTCATAATCGTGAACAGGATACCACTTGAAGGCATTTTTCAATTCCCTGTCGCCGGAACCTTTCTTACTGAACGTGATATTCGAACATACTATCAAGGGCTTTTTTGCCGTCAGTGAGGACATTGGTTTTGGCTGTGAGTTATAGAGCATCTCTGCCAGTCCGATCGGGTAGAAATCGAAATCATGGTTTCCGAAAGTGATAACATCGTATCCCATGTTTCTTAAAAGATGGAGCTCTGGAGCTTCCTTTGAAAAAATTGTATGATAGAGTGTTCCTTCTGCGAAGTCACCGGCATCGACAAGAATTATGCCATCGGATTTGCCATAAGTTTTACGCTTCTCTGCGATAATACTTGAAAGGCGCGAAAACCCGCCTACGGATTCAACTTCACCATTGAAATTGCGTTCCCAGTGAGGCGTAAGATGAGAGTGGAGATCGTGGGTAAAGAGTATCGTCAGACGCTTTTCTTTGGCGACAGCATAAACGGCAGTTGGGTTTGCTACCGTTATTATCTGTACAGTTATTACAAATTGGAGGCTGAGCAGGAGCAAAACTTTCGCAAGCCGGCTTACAGTTTTCATGATCGCATGGTTTTTATGTACTGTCAAGTTATCAAAAAAACGGAAGGCAGGATACCATTGTAGATTGGATTTCTATCTGAAGAGAGGAAAATTGGAGCTATAGGTGGTCGGTCGATTTTCAAATAAGCTGTATTTGGAAATTCTCCTCAAATTGAGCAACCAACAACATTTGCAAATACTTTCTGTACTTCTTCATAACCTGACAGTATCAAATTTTGGCCATTTACCCCTTTTAGTTATGTTTGAAAGATAGTTCCATATTTCAAGGATGTTCCTAAACAAATAGAGGAGTTAATGGACAATGAAAGGCAAAGTCGCATTGGTAACGGGCGCAAGCCGCGGTATAGGTCGGGCTACGGCAAAACTTCTCGCCGCTGAAGGTGCAGCTGTCGGGGTGAACTATTTCCAGAGTGAAAGTGCGGCAATGGCTGTTGTTGAAGAAATCATGAACGCCGGTGGCAGGGCGCATGCTGTCAGGGCGGATGTCCGCGATGAGGGGCAGGTGCGTTTGATGGTTGGGGAGGTGGAAAAAAACCTCGGTCCGGTCGACCTTCTGGTAAGCAACGCTTCGATCGGGTTTCCGGTAAAACCTTTCACGCAATTCTCCTGGAGTGAATTTGAAGCGAAGCTTTGCGGAGAGCTCCAGTCTATATTTTTCAGCTGCCAGGCTGTGCTGCCAAGCATGATTGAAAGGAAATCGGGAAGCATCATCGCCATTTCGAGCACTCTTTCGCGTCATTCATCGCCGGGTTTCATTGCACACTCCACTGCGAAATCGGGCCTTGATGCTTTTGTCCGCTCTCTTGCGGAAGAGGTTGGACCGTTTGGCATACGCGTCAATGTTGTTGCTCCCGGCCTTACGTTGACTGACGCTACGTCCTGGTTGCCCGAGGAACAGAAAGCGATGATGGCGGAAATGACCCCCCTGAAGCGGGTTGCTCTCCCGGAAGATGTAGCTGGGGCAGTGCTTGCAATTGCTTCTGACCACAGCCGATTTGTGACGGGATGCTATATCCCGGTTTCGGGTGGGATGCTGATGCTGTGACATGGCTTGGGCATGAGCTGCCCATAAACTTTTACTGAACTACGGGGTTTAACATACTGCCCTGCTCTTTCGCTTTATACTGAACCTGATGATTCAGGTTCGGTATAGCGCACGTAAACTTGCTTTTCAGGTCCACTGCTACGCGTTATCGGGCAACTTTCTATTTATGAGACTTGTTTCGGATTTGCTTGAGTTTTTTCAAATCACTCTGCATATCACCGCCATGTGGCGAACGAAAATTAACAAATATCCATTGAGTGCCGATTTGCGCCACTTCAGCGATTACATTTGGTTCCGGGTTTCTTTTACCTCCTGAAACACCATACAGTTCTATCAGGTAATTTTTGCCTTGCTTTTTTATATCCCCTACCTGGTATCGATCTTCAAGTTCCTGGCTGCATAAAAATGGATCCCAATCAAGGCCGACAATCTCTTCGGGGTGTTTTGATGATGCTTCGTAATCCTCTTTTAATGCCACGATTAGCTTTGGGCTGAACATTTTTGCTTTTTCTGTTATGGCCCTGACATCAGGTGCGATCTTACTGTTTTTGTGTGAGATAATGCCATACCAGTCATAAAACTCCTGAACAAATTTCCGAACGGAATCTTGAGGAGTCAGGACTTGGGCGATGCCAAGAGTGGAGCAGGCAATGAAGCATGCCAGCAGTATCGTCAATGAAAACAATCTTTTTCTAGAATCGATCATAACGTGCCTTTTTTTTGCAGAATATAATACGCCGGGCATACCGTTCACGGTCGAGACCTAAGTGTCAACGGGTTACCCGCATTTTGTGACGGCATATGCGCTGTAAATCGGCAGAAAGGTTATCTTTTGCTCAGGAAGATCTGCATACCGGCGTTCGGAGAAGACCATTGCATTACCACATTCCGGGTACGAAGCAAGAAAAAGATGCAGACTCCTCAAGCTGCCGGTGGCGCCACTTTTTACCTCTACCGGATGAATCTTACCGTCTAGAATAGCCAGATAGTCAACTTCAGCAGAACTGTTTTTTTCCTGTCGGTTCCAATAATAAAGGCTGCCTTGTTGTGATACCAACATCTCTTGACCGACAAACTGCTCTGCCATAGCTCCTCGGTATATGGCGAGCAAATCGTTTTTGACATACTCAATGTCATTCGGCATGCCTGAGAGATAGCGCATCAATCCAATATCGAGCATGAGAGACTTAAATGTTTTTGCCGAAGCAGATGCACCTAAGGGAAGCCCTGAGGGATCAACAGAGGGGATCCTTCGGGCTACCTGAGCCAGGCACAAGGCATCAAATGCTTTTTTCAGAGTCGGGTTACTGTACCCTTCTCCCAAGCGTGCATATTTGATTTGTTTTCCGATTTGCTGTGAGAGTGAGGTAAAGACTGAGTTTAGACAAAAACGGTCAACTTTAGGAGTATATTTGGCAAAGTCCATCCTATAGGATTCTGCAATCTCTTTGTGTACTTCAAAAGCATCACGCATTGAGTTGTTCTCGAGATATGCCTTTACAGCTGCCGGCATTCCCCCGATAAAGAAATAGCGTTTCAACTCCTCGCGCAAGAGATCATGCACTGCTGGCGATATTTCTGCTGGATTGCCCTGAACAGCGGATGCTGCCGGGGCGTTGCCGATTGCCTCTAAATATTCAGCAAAACAGAGTGGATAAAGGTTTAGAAACTGAACCCTGCCCACAGGAAAGGAGCTCTCTTCAAGTGCAAATTCAAGAAGCGAACCGGCTGCTACGACATGCAGTTCAGGCATCTCCTCATAAAAATAACGTAGGGCGGTTATGGCACGGGGACATGCCTGTATCTCATCAAAAAAGAGCAGCGTTTTTCCTGGTGTGATCTTTTGCTGTAGAATAACTTCAAGGTCGGAGCAGATACGAGCTGCCTTAAGGTCGCCATCGAAGAGTTTGCGTAGGAGCTGATTTCGCTCAAGATCGACGACGGCAAGAGATTCAAACCGTTTTTTTCCAAATTCTTTGAGTGACCAGGTTTTGCCCACTTGACGAGCGCCCCGCAGAATGAGAGGTTTGCGACGTTTTCCTTCCTGCCAGAGCTGAAGATCGTTTTCAATAAATCGAAGCATGTGTCCGATTGAAGGATGAGTTATAATTGTAGTTTAAATTTACAAGGCAATTTATGCTATTATGCTATTATAATACAAGGCATTTTTAAACTTATTGATTGGAATATATAAATAACGCAGGGAATTAGATTTTTTCCATAAGCTGGTGATGCCGTAATCGGGGCACCGCAAGGCAACCCAGAATTATCTTGATTTAAGGATGTCAAGACAGAATTTACGTGATGTTTACAATGAGGAGAAGTATACGTTACTCAAAATCTGCTACTTTAAGGCTGCCCTTACATAAGAACATTAGAACGGGGTTCATACATTAGTTAAAACAAACTTACGATGGAGTGGTTGTATTGCGATTTCCATATCCATACGACATGGAGTGACGGGAAATTTTCGGTCAAAGATGTTGTGCAGTTGTACGGTGAGGCCGGGTTTGATGTAATTGCCATAACAGACCATGTACTAGACAGCAGGAGTCTGTTACAGGCAAACAAAGAGGGCGGGAAGCATTACAGTATTGAAAAACAACAGTTTATCCATTATCAGCGAGAGCTCTGGAGCGTTGCCCGCTATGCATGGGAAGCTTATAAGATGCTTGTTATTCCCGGTATTGAGCTGACTAACGATAGCTCAAAGTATCATATACTTGCGCTTGATAATAAAGAATATATCAGCCCTGATCTTGGCGTTGAAGAGATCCTGATTGAAATTAAAGCTCAGGGTGGAATTTCTGTTGCATGTCATCCCTACATACGTAATCATTCCGGTGAAGCACCTTCAGAGTATCTCTGGACTAACAAGGACCGGTTTGCATTGAAGTTTGATGCATGGGAAGTCGCAAACCGTGATGACCTGTTCAATGTTGTCGGGTTAAAAAAATTCAACTTCATCGCTAACTCGGACTTTCATGAGGAAAAGCATCTCAGGTCGTGGAAGACACTGCTGCGATGCTCTCGAAATGCTGAAGCTGTTAAACAGGCTATAAGAACCAACGAAGCGATTGCCTTATTTCTGTACCGTGGGGGTAATTTAAAATAACCGTTAATGTTTAGACATTCAACTTATGGGTATGGGCCTATGGGAGCAGTTGACGGAACAGCTGATTCAAAGAAAAGTTCAATTACACTACTTCACGTTGCATAAAGCCATACCGGGCGGCTAATGACCTAGGTCGGATTCCGAAGGACAGCATAGGGACTCGTTTTTCTGCCAATAGCGGAACATAACCGAATTTCGGGCTTCTCCCTATCTTGACAGTACAATTATTTTTAATATCGGCCACTGGTGTGATTGAAACCGAGTTCGAAAACTTAAATGGGTGACCGTTATCTTTTCGTTCTTTTCAACTAGATTGAATTCTAAACAGGCACGTATCTTGAATCTTCTATTGTGGTGACTGTCGTCGAACCGTATCAAAAGGTGGTCGCCCAGGCCCATGAAAAGCAGGGATAATAATTCAAACAAAAATGGAAAAGGCATTGACCTGCTAGTGGAGAAAGCTCTTCTTGCGCTTGGGCAAATGTTTTTTACCAGAATAAAAAAGCTGATAGAAGAGTTAACGATAACAGAAGAGCCACATCATCCCGCTGCTTGCAGCGGGATGACTTTATTGAGTTATTTCTAAAGTAATATAAAATATATGAGTAACGTCTATACCAGTTTCATGGCTGTGCTGAATGTTGACACTCCGGAATGCCGGTGTCTTCTATGCGAATGACGGTAGTGATGATGGTGATGCCTTCGTCCTCCTATGCGAATATTTACTCCGACTCCAGCCTGGGTGTCAGCCAGAGGAGTGCCCAAAAACATTCCTGCGATTCCTATGGCTATCAACATGGTTTTTTTCATCATTATTCTCCTGTTTAGTTGTTGTTAAATAACGACAGCAAAAGCCTCCTGTATATTTCCTGTCATTTTGTAGCAGAGACGCCGCTCTAGTTTGTCCCTGTCTGGTTTGCTACGTATCCGCTTTTTGCTTAGCCGGATTCTTAACACCTGCATCACTCGCCCATATTGAAGCTGAGCATCCAGCAAGCGTCATAAGTAGTGCAACTCTTGACAATGGGTTGATCTTCATAAGAGTCTCTCGTTTTTCTTTTCTGTTTTAGCAAGGGGTTTGAAACTCAGTCAACCTACCCCCCTAACTAAAACAGTGAAAATATTACGCCTGTCTCTTTTTTATAACTTGTTGCTTTATAGCTTTATTCTCAGGCCAAGCAAGAGGCTGTTGCTTGCGAAATGAGTATCGAATCCATCATCAAGACGGAAATCAGCAGTGGCAAAGTGGCGATAACGGGCATCAAGCTTTACGCCAGGGCTTAGAGGAACTGCAGCACCCACTCCAACCTGATAGGCCAATGCGGTTTCATGTTCGCTGTATCTGTTATGGTCACCAGCAAACCTGAGGTCATCAAATTTAATCCGTGCTGCGCCTAGACCAGCGGTGAGATAGGGTTTAAATCCTTTTCCGTCATAGATGTTATAGTAGCCGTTTGCTAAAAACGACCATACATTAACATCGCCACGGTAGTCTGAAGAACCAAACCTGCTAAATAACGTATTTATGCTATTGGTCTGATATCCAACTTCAGCTTCAAGACGGCAATCTCTGTCCGGGCAGCGAATACCAATTGCTCCGAGCACATTTGTGCCACCATCTAATGAATACTTGAACGCCCCATCGTTAATATCATTTACCCAGGACATGCCGATATTGCCACTAACGTATTGCTCCATGGCGGAAACCGGAGAAGCCCACAATCCAGTAATCAAAGCTGCTACAAGTAGTGAATAATTATTTTTCATTTTCATTCCAGTCAGTCATCATTTTAAAAACGCACGCGCATATATATCACGTATGCAATGTAAGCAATTCCGACCTCATTAATTAGAGTTAATGATGGTTATATTAATATTTATTATATATATGACGCTTGTTTTGTGGAATTTACCAATGTTAAACCGGTCGGTTATGGCAAAAGGCTATTTGGAGTAAGGTAAACTTCGTTGAGTGTTGTTGTAATCTTACACAGGGAGAGAAATACGCAATCATTATTGGACATTTTATGCAGACAATAAGGGTATATATTTTATGTTTAAAGGATAAATAGCAGCCTTATATTTTTTTTCTGTCAGTTATTCTTATAATTTTTCCGGTTTGTATTTTTTTTATTTTTAGATTTGCATTTATGCTTACATTTACTATAAGATGTATTTTTTCACTACCCATAATAATAATGCATTTCTTGATTTTGACGTTATTAAGATTCAGATCAATTACTTTTCCTGACTTTTCTTTTTCAATAGCCTTATGAATAATATTTGGAGCATTTTGAATCAGGGAGTTGAATTTGAAGACAAGTTTAGTCGCAATAGTATCTCTGATACGATTATGGAATAAATCGGCTTCTGGATTAAAGAATCTTTGGTTTTGGCTAAGTTCAAAATCAAAATTTTCTATTTTTAATGTTTGACTTGGAACGTTATAGATCAAGTTTCCACTTAGTACAAAATAATCATTTTTATCAGTACTTATTATTATAGATAACCCTTTTGTTGATGAATAGGTGTATAATCTTTTTATAGAAACGCTATGTCCTTTTACTGAAAAAGTTTCCCCTTTAATCAAGCTGTTTAGTAGTTGATTTATTTCCTGAAAAGAAGTAAACGCATATATGTTTATATCGGATTTATCTACCACATCTTCTTCTTTCAACGTTTTCAATGCCGGTAATGGATTTGAACGGAATTTAGCTTTTGATACGACGGTTGTATCAGTAATGATAAACATTTTTGCATGCATGGCAGTCATACAGGTTATTCGATCCGGATATGTTTGTATTTTACCGCTTATATCATCGCAAATAAATTTTATCCAGACATTACTTGGTATACTGCTTATTAGAATGGGCTCTTGAAGATCATGCCAAACCGGTAATAATGATGGTTTCAATGTTGCGGCTTTATATATTTCGGAATCAAGAAGCTTTGTTAATGCCTGGCTGTTTTTATTGATTACTTCATTAAGCCGTTCTTCCATATTTTTTTTAAATGGTCCGATTTGCAACACAGGCGTGACAGTCCATGTATATTTATTTATCTTAAAACGGGTGACAATACGCCAGTTTTTATCTATTTTTACAGGGGTTGATAAGGTTATCTTCAGGCTTGTATGAACTGGCTTTACTAATCCGGTTAATAATTTTCCAAATCGGCTGTCAGTAAGTTCTGCATCTACAGTTATGGGAAAAATACAATAAAGCTTTTTGCCTTTAGCGGTGATAACAATATCATCATTTTTTGTAAGGGTTACTCTTATTTTTTCTTTTTTCTGTTGCTGAACAAATACTTCTTTTACTAAAAAATTCCCTGTTATTTTTTTGTTTAAATAATCATTAAGATTTTTGATGTCGTATGTGATGTTGAAATTAAAAGTTGAAGATGGGATTTCGATATTATATCTCTCTTGTATTGCATCCGGCGGGTTTATTTTATTCGATTTTAATAAATAAAAAAGAAGAGGGGCTATAATGACAATAATTAACCCGATTATTATGAGTGGCCGTTTCATGGTTTTTTATCACTCTAAATTACGGCTGCATTAAGTTGATCCACTGTCGAATAGTATAAATTCTTAAAACTCTGGTGTTTACTCGTAACGCAGAGCTTCTAACGGCTTCAGTTCTGCAGCTTTTTTTGCGGGCCAAAGTCCGAAGAAAATTCCGATTAGTGCTGAAAAGACTGTTGCGAGAACAACTGAAATCAGGGATGTTTTTACTGCCCAACCGGCAAAATAAGAGAGCACAAGAGAGATGCCAATACCTGCAATGACTCCGATAAACCCTCCACAGATGGTTAAGCCAACCGATTCTACCAGAAACTGAAGCATAATGTCATTTCTTCTGGCACCAATAGCCTTTCGCAGCCCGATCTCCCTGGTTCGTTCTGTCACTGATACCAGCATGATATTCATTATGCCAATGCCTCCAACCACCAGAGAAATGGCGGCAATGGAACCAAGCAGGAGACTCATGGTTTGTGTGGTGCTGCTCAGCATCTTCTGAATTTCCGTCATGTCCCTGATATTGAAAGAGTCGTCCCCCTCTTTTAAACGGTGCCGCTTGATGATCAGCGTACTAATCTGACTTTTAGCCTGCTCTATCAATGCAGGTGAGGCGACTTCCACAAAAATGCTGCTGAGATAATCTTTGCCAAGCACCCGATACATTGCTGTTGTTACCGGGACAATAACAACATCATCTTCGTCCTGTGGTCCGGAAAATCCTTTCGCCGGAGCAATACCGATAACCGTAAAATTAATCCTGTTGATTTTAACCGTCTTGCCCAGCGGATTGGTCGTGCCAAAAAGTTCTTTGACAACCGTTACCCCGATAATTGCCACCTTTTCACGGGTCTGAATCTCTTCACGAGTAAACCATCGTCCGACCGAAGGGATCATTGCTCTCATCATCCCATAATCAAATCCTGCACCGGTAAGACTCGAACTCCAGTTTTTGTTTCCATACACTATCCTGCCGCTCCCTGTTACTACTCCAGCAACACTTTTTACCAAGGTGTGAAGGGAAACAATCTCATCAACATCAATAAAGGTAAAGCGGGCAACAGCACCAGCTCCCTGGGCAGCACCCCTGATCTTAGCTGATCCGCCTCGTATTGAAAGCAGATTGGATCCCATGGATTTCATCTGTTCCTGCATGGCAGCTTTGGCGCCTTCGCCAAGTGCGATCATAGCAATTACCGATGCTACTCCGACAAGGATACCAAGTACGGAGAGAAATGAACGCATCTTGTTGGCAAGAATAGCCTTAAATGCCTGTGCTATAAATCCAATAAATCGCCCATCCTGCCATAATGAGCTCTTTCCGGACCCATGAATGTTAAAGCCGTTCTCTTTTTCGGCAACCACTGCTGATTCAAATCTCGGCTTGCGCTCATCAGAAATAATGAGGCCGTCCCTCATGGTAATGACACGCTGGGCATAAGCTGCGATATCGTTTTCGTGCGTAACCATGATGATGGTTTTGCCATCTTCATGAAGACCTTTAAAGATCTTCATGATCTCTAGAGAGTTTTTTGTGTCCAGGTTTCCTGTCGGTTCATCGGCAAAAATGATCAACGGATCACGAACCAGTGCCCTTGCTATAGCCACACGCTGCTGCTCGCCACCTGAAAGCTGGCTCGGGGTATGATCAATTCTTTCTTCAAGTCCAACCTGCCTCAGGCGCTCTACCGCCTTTTGACGAAAATCACCTTTAATGCCGCTGTAAATATGTGGAAGCCGCACGTTTTCAACAATACTCATCCGCTTAAGCAGGTGAAACTGCTGAAACACAAACCCGGCAACATTATTACGCACTCCGGCTTGCTCATCCTCCGTCATCGTGTTGATATTATTGCCGAAAATCCGGTACTCTCCCTTGTCGGGATTGTCCAGAAGGCCGAGAATCTGAAGCAGCGAGGATTTGCCTGAGCCTGACGCCCCCATTATTGCTACAAACTCGCCTTGTTCTATTGTTACAGAAACACCACGCAATGCCTGAACAGTGCTTTCACCGATCAGGTACGTCCGGTGAACATCAACAAGCTCTAGCATGCTTTTCATTTTTTTGTTCTGCTCCGTTGTGGAGTGAAAGGGTTTGAGCCGGTACTGTTTTTCGGCAACACAAAAGAGGTGTCGGGGAGTAATACTACTGAACTGTCCGTCAGGCCTGTAACTATTTCAATATTACTTTCATCCTGAAGCCCAATATTAACAGGGCTATAGAACATAGCGGCCTGCGTAGAGCCTTTTTTCTGAAGAACCACCGTTTTGCCGTTTCTGCTCTGAACAGCGCTGAGCGGCAAGAGGAGAGCTCCTTTCTTCTCCTGCATAATAATCTTGATATTGGCGCTCATGCCAGAACGGAACACATCGGGAATACGGTCAGGAATAATATCGACATTGTAGATGTTCACATTATTCTGCAGATGTGACTCGTAGTAAATATGCTGAACAGCACCGTTCACCCGGATGTCAGGATATGCGTCGAGCCCGATTAATGCTTTTTGCCCGATTTTTACCCGCCCGATATCTGTTTCATCAACAAACGCCTTGACAATGAGACGATCTGAAAGCACGAAGAGCGAATCACTCGTTGTCACCGTCTGACCAGGGTCGACACTGCGAACAATAACCTGGCCGTCCATAGGAGCGATGACTGCCGTTTTTTTATAGACATTGTTCCAGTAGCGTTCTTCACTTTGGCCTTGCAGCTTTGCGGCATCAAGCAGCGCTGCCCGTTCGGTTGAACTGAGCATTGCAAGCACAATTCCTTTCTTTACAAGCTGGCCTTCCTCAACAAGAATTTCCTCGATTCTGCCGCCAACAGATGATTGGATTTTAACACGGTTTTGCGGTTCAACAGCACCTGTCGTTGAGATTACTAACCGAATGGTTCCTCGTGAAGGATGGATTTCATCAAGGGGCTTCTCCGATGAGCGTGATCCCTTGAACACAAAGAATCCTGCAACTCCTATAACCACCGCTGCAATCGTCATGCCCCAAACCAATTTATTCCTGCTGACCTTCAAGCGCTCCTCCTTTTGACTGGATCCATTGAGCCTCGGCAAGCAACATATCGGCCTCGGCATTGAGTAAATTCTTTTTTGCGTTCACAAGATTGTTTTCAATAATCACCCAGTCGTTGAAAGTTACAAGACCATTTGAGTATTGGGCGTTGGCTATTTTAGAGCGCTGGGTTGCTGCCTCAAGCTGTTTGTTCTGTACAAGAACTAACTGGCGGGTATCCTGAAAACTTTTCCAGCTTAGTTCGAGCGCGTTGTAAAGAAGAAGAAACCCGCTCTTTTCCTGTGCATTCTGTTGGCTCAAGAATGCCCTTGCTTTGGCAACCCTTGCCCTTCCGGCACCACCTTCATAAATTGGTACGGAAACGGTCACTCCTGCACTCCAGTCCACCGCATCGGTAGGTAGGCGGTCATAAGCACTTCGGCCAACCGAAGAGGTTAGATAGAGTTGCGGTGAAAAAGCACTTCTGGATGCATCAAAATCAAAACGTGCTGCTTTGCTTTTGGTATCAAGCTGCTGAAAAAGCGGATGTTTTTTTACCAGCTGGGCAAGATCAGGCTTGCTGGTCGAAAGGTCACTGACGCTGAATGTCCCTTTAACCATAAGCGGTTGATGAGTATCGCGTCCAAGTGCTGAGGCTAGGTTTGTCTGGCCAAGGATAAGACCCCGTTTAGCCTGGGAGACTTCAAACTGCGCCTGTGCCAGATCGGCTTCGGCCTGGCGAAGTGAACCGATATGTTCACGTCCGCTCTGGTAACGCAGACTGATCAGGCGGACATTGTTCTTTCGTCTGTCGGCAATCTCAACAGTCAGACCAAAGAGATCCTGCGCTTTAAGCAATTGGGTAAATGCTGAACGGAGGGCAAAGCGGACGTTTGCGGAAACTGCGTTGTAGTTATGTTGTGCAGTGTTGATTGCTTCAGCGTTACTGGCAATCTGATTAGACGTTTTCTGTCCATCATAGAGAAGTTGCTGAGCCAACAGGGAATATGAGAGTGCTGAAGATGAGCTGATTCCTTTACCAATTGTTCCGCTTTCTGAAGAGTTTATGCCCAGACTAAGTTGAGGAAGCAACGCTCCTTTCGTGATGCGTTTATCGGCTTCAGCCTGCTGCAGGACGGCAAGAGCCGAATAGAGGTCCGGATGTGCCTTGACAGCTTCAATGACGCACTGCTCCCAGCTCACAGACTCTTCAGCATGCAGCGGTGTGACGGCTGCAAGAAACATCAGTATCAGTACCGGATACATATTACGTAAAGCATTAAGCCCTTTCTGACGCATTGTGGATGTAGTAAAGTCTAAATAATTCACACAGTCAGTCTCTTTTTCCTGCACTTTGATTACCATTTCGCTCTTGTGTGGTGTTTCCGTCAAATGATTTTGAAATGCTTTTACCCAACTTCAGGATGCTTAAAAATGGCTGGGTTTTAAAGTAGGTGCCAACACCAAACAGGAGACCAAGAAGAAGGATTATCAGAAGTTCTATAGGTCGATTGAGTCCTTCTGTGGTTTTGTTTTTTATGTATGAGAAAAATGCTTTCCCGTTTATCACTAAAAGGTGGAAGAGACCAAGGATTGAAAAGGCAAATCCAAAAATAATGTGCTGGTTTTGCCAGTCTGGTTTTGTCAGACCGAGCATTTCCCAGACAAATCCGCTATTTCCTCGACTTCCGGGGAAAATATAGAGGAGCACTCCTGACACCAGAAGGATGACAAATGAAAGACTAAGCCCGAAGCTTATAAAAATGCGCCAACTAAATGCTTGTTTCATCTTCTGATTTAGTGAAACCTTTTTGGATTGATTTGTAAGATTTCTTCACAATAGAAGCAAAATAAATACGCTGATCCCGGTCGTTTTTATGCATCAAGGCATCAAATACTTATCGGGGCTTTTCTTCCTCCGGATCAGCGGAAATCAACAGGTCAGGATTTATTCAGTTCTTTTTACCCCTATCATCCTTGTTTGACTGATCAGGGCCTTTTCTGTTTTCAGGAGCTTTGTTTTGTGCACCTTGATTCTGCCGCTGCTGAGGAGCGTTGTTTTGTGGTCTCTGCATCTGCCGTTGTTCAGGTCCTCTGTTTTGCTGGTTCTGCGTTTGTTGCTGTTCAGGAGCTCTGTTCTGCGGGCCCTGATTCTGGCGCTGCTGAGGCGCGTTGTTTTGCTGGCGCTGCATCTGCTGTTGTTCAGGAGCTTTCCTCGGCTGACCCTGATTCGGTTGCCGCTCAGGAGCCTTGTTTAGCCGATTCTGCATTTGGCGCTGTTCAGGAGCTCTGTTCTGCGGACCCTGATTAGGTCTAGGTTGAGGTGCGATATTCTGTTGAGCCTGAACCTTTCTGTTGTTGGCATCGCTTCGCTGGTCAAGCATTCGCCTCCTGTTGTCGTCATTACGCTGATACTGGTTCGTCCGACTATCAGACCTGCGATACTCAATATCACGATACCTTCTTATGTCGTCCCATCGATGCCTTCTTATTTGATAGGGAAGCCCGGAATCGAGGATAAGAACCCACGGACCGCGGTAATAATAAGAACGGTACCAGTGACCATTATGGTAGATGTAGTACCTCTTGCCATAGTAAACGATATCGTAAGGACTACCGACGGATACTGAAAAGCCTTGAGTCCTCAGATAAATAAAACTTGGTGGTGAATTGATAAGAAATGACGGTCTGCTGCCTGTGTTTATATTTATGTTGACAGCAGCCTTTGCATCAGCATGAGGTATACCAAAAAGCATTCCTGTAATTCCTGCAACAAGCCAGATGTGTTTTTTCACAATTATTCTCCTGTTTTCATATAAATTCCATCCCAATTGCCATTCAATTTTTAAACTTATCGGTCATACGATGAATAGACGCACTTAACACGTGTAACGTACTTTCTAAACTTAACTTAAGTTTCTCTCCAACTTCTTCACCAGCTTCGCCCAGTTCTTTCAACTTGTGCCTGGTATTATCAACGGCTTTTTCCAGATGATCAAGTTGCTCGGCATAAGTCACTTGAGTGTCAGCTGTAAAGCTCTTTACCTTAGCTTTAAATTCAGTTAATCGGGCCTGTGCCAACTCTAGTTCGGCTTCCGCTTTTTTTTTGTATGCATCTTTTACGCTCATAACGGATCTCATTAATTGATTAAAATTTTCTGTAGGTGATCCGATTAAGGTAAAAGGAAGCTGACGGTTTCTGCATCTTCCTTTTGCTGTTAATCGCGACTTATAAATCAGGAGGTTATCGGTTACGGTTTTCGTTACTGCGCTGCTGGTTTAGAAGCCTCTTATTGTTTTCGTCGGTGCGCTGTTGGTCCAGGTTTCTCTTATCGTGTTCATCGCTACGCTGCTGGTCTAGATTTCTTCTGTTGTTTTCGTCACTACGCTGATGGTCAAGTCTTCTCCTGCCCTCATTATTGCGGTACTCAGTATCGCGAAACCTTCTTATATCTTCCATACGATGTCTCCTTATTTTCGAAGGAAGCTGGTTTGTTCTGACGCTAATCCATGGACCACGATAGTCAGAGGAGCGATACCATGATCCGTTCTGGTTCAGGTAGTATAGATTGCCGAAGTAAACAATATCATAAGGGCTTCCTACAGATACTGAAAAGCCATAATCTCTGAGTTCGACAAAATCAGGCTTTCTATCAATTACAAACGATGGTCGGCTACCAATTCTAACATTCAATTCTGCCATTGCATCGGAAGCGGGATTACCAAGAAGCATTCCGGCGATGCCAGCAGCCAACCAAATAGTTTTTTTCATCATTACTTTCTCCTGTTTCTATTGTTCGCAAGTTGTTTTCATCTGAATCTTTGGGCAGTTGGGAAGTTGAGTGCACTGTCGGTCACTCTGTTACGGTGTTACTTTCGGTGGAACTTGCAGAACACGAGCGGGGATTACTAACGATAGCAATAAATAGAAAGCTGTGAATAAGTTCCTCCTCGTGTAAGAAGAAAAAAAGACTAAAAAGTCAGAAGACAATCCGAATCACTGGGATTGTTTCAAGCATTTTTCACTCCTTTTGATGGTGAATACAGTGATCATAATTCCAAAGACCAGCACCAATCACCTTTTCTTATCCTATAGTTTCATTATATACAACTTAGATCATAAACGCACGATCATTTGCAGAATAAGAATTTAAGTATGCTGATTTTTAATTCAACATATATAAATTAAATGTACACCACATAGGACTTTAGTTGCTTCAAACCCGATAAC
>Ga0194037_1000107_pt1 | contig 58309 bp, 67 predicted proteins | sample JunL306m_MetaG_FD_148653 | JGI IMG/M metagenome (GOLD analysis project Ga0194037, IMG submission 148653) | Anoxic zone freshwater microbial communities from boreal shield lake in IISD Experimental Lakes Area, Ontario, Canada - Jun2016-L304-6m | ecosystem: Environmental > Aquatic > Freshwater >...
CGACCTTCGGGTTATGAGCCCGACGAGCTGCCAGACTGCTCCACCCCGCGTCAGAGAGGCGCGATTATGCACAAGATGCGGCAGTGCGTCAACGAAATTGCCAAGAAACGATATAATCATATTTCTCCGAGGAGCGCTGCAAGGGTAGTTCGCTAAGGGTCCGTCCCTTTTTTGCCCCCCAGGCTCGGCCCATATTCAAACTGCGCTCACCCAACCCGTACCGGGCAGGGTGAGTTCGCCTCCCTCCCGGTCACAGTTCAAGGAGCCATCATGAACGCCGTGACTGACAACAAAGACTACGTAATCGCCGACCTTGGCCTGGCTGACTGGGGCCGCAAGGAAATCCGCATCGCCGAAACCGAGATGCCGGGCCTCATGGCCATCCGCGAGGAATTCGCGAAGAGCCAGCCGCTCAAGGGCGCGCGCATCACCGGCAGCCTGCACATGACGATCCAGACCGCGGTGCTGATCGAGACGCTGACCGCGCTCGGCGCCGAAGTGCGCTGGGCCTCCTGCAACATCTTTTCGACCCAGGACCATGCCGCTGCGGCGATTGCCGCCGACGGCGTCGCGGTGTTTGCGGTCAAGGGCGAGACGCTGGTCGACTACTGGGATTACACCCACCGCATCTTCGAGTGGCCGGACAAGGGCTACTCCAACATGATCCTCGACGACGGCGGCGACGCGACACTGCTGCTGCACCTGGGCAGCCGTGCCGAGAAGGACATCTCGGTGCTGGACAAACCGGACAGCGAGGAGGCAACCGTGCTGTTCGCTTCCATCAAGGCCAAGCTCGCGGTCGACAAGACCTGGTATTCGACGCGCCTGACGCAGATCAAGGGCGTCACCGAAGAGACCACCACCGGCGTGCATCGCCTGTACCAGATGCACGAGCGCGGCGACCTGAAGATCCCGGCGATCAACGTCAATGATTCGGTCACCAAGTCTAAGTTCGACAACCTCTACGGCTGCCGCGAGTCGCTGGTCGACGGCATCAAGCGCGCCACCGACGTCATGATCGCCGGCAAAGTGGCGCTGATCGCCGGCTACGGCGATGTCGGCAAGGGCTCGGCACAGGCCATGCGTGCGCTCTCGGCGCAGGTCTGGGTCACCGAGATCGATCCGATCTGCGCACTGCAGGCGGCGATGGAAGGCTACCGCGTCGTCACCATGGACTACGCCTGCGACAAGGCCGACATCTTCGTCACCTGTACCGGCAACGTGCATGTCATCGACCACCAGCATCTGGTGAAGATGAAGGATCAGGCCATCGTCTGCAACATCGGCCACTTCGATTCCGAGATCAACGTCGCGTCCATGGAGAAATACCAGTGGGAGGAGATCAAGCCGCAGGTCGACCACGTGATCTTCCCGTCAGGCCGCCGCATCATCCTGCTGGCCAAGGGCCGGCTGGTGAATCTCGGCTGCGGCACCGGGCATCCGAGCTACGTGATGTCTTCGTCATTCGCCAACCAGACCATCGCGCAGATCGAGCTGTTCACGCGCAATGCCGACTACCCGGTGGGCGTCTACACCCTGCCCAAGCACCTCGACGAAAAGGTGGCGCGCCTGCAACTGAAGAAGCTGAATGCGCAGTTGTCGGAACTGACCGATGAGCAGGCCGCCTATATCGGTGTGCCCAAAAACGGCCCGTACAAGGCCGACCAGTACCGCTACTAAGTCGGCCCGCGCCGCCACATCCCCGCCACGACGAGAATGTCATGCGCCTGCTTGCCGTCTGGCTGATCAACGCCATTGCCCTGCTGGCGCTGCCCTGGCTGCTGCCCTCGATACACGTTGCCAGTTTCGCCACGGCACTGGGGGTGGCGCTGGTGCTCGGGCTGATCAATGCCGTGCTTCGCCCGGTGCTGCTGCTGCTGACCCTGCCGGTGACGCTGCTGACGCTGGGGTTGTTCATCTTCGTCATCAACGGCATGATGTTTCTGCTGGCGGCGTGGCTGCTCGAGGGCTTCGTGGTGGACGGCATCTGGGCCGGAGTCCTCGGCTCGGTGGTGTATAGCGCGATTTCGTGGCTGCTGACGCGACTGCTGCTGACTTCACCACGCTAATCAACAACATTCAGGAATCGAGCATGAGTCTGGAACTGTCCATCGAGTTCTTCCCGCCGCAAACCGGCGAAGGCATGGAGAAGCTGCGCGCGACGCGGGCCCGGCTTGCCGTCCTCAAGCCGGAGTTCTTCTCCGTCACCTACGGCGCCGGCGGCTCGACGCGCGAGCGCACGCTGGAGACGGTGATGGAAATCGCCGACGAAGGCCACAATGCAGCGCCGCACTTGTCCTGCATCGGTTCCACCCGCGACGGCATCCGCGAGATGCTGGACCTGTTCGCCGCGCGCGGCATCCGCCGCATCGTCGCCTTGCGCGGCGACCTGCCGTCGGGCATGGTGGACGCCGGCGAATTCCGTTATGCCAATGAGCTGGTGGCGTTCATTCGTGCCGAGTCCGGCGCAAGATTTCACATCGAGGTGGCAGCCTATCCCGAATGGCATCCGCAGGCGAAGAGCCCGCGCGATGACCTGCTCAACTTCCAGCGCAAGATCGACGCCGGCGCCAGTTCGGCCATCACCCAGTACTTCTACAACGCCGACGCCTATGAGCATTTCGTCGCCGAAGCGCGGGCGCTGGGCGTTTCCGTTCCCATCGTGCCGGGCATCATGCCGATCGCCAGCTTTTCGAAACTGGCGCGATTTTCCGACGCCTGCGGGGCGGAAATCCCGCGCTGGATGCGACGCAAGTTCGAGAGCTTCGGCGATGATGCGGCGTCGATCCGCGCCTTTGGCCTGGATGCGGTTACGGAACTCTGCCAGCGGCTGATCGCTCAGGGTGCCCCGGGCCTGCATTTCTATTCGATGAATCAGGCGGGGCTGACGCTGGAAGTGTGCCGGCGCCTGGACCTGACGGATCGCTAGGCGCTCTCCGACAGCAAGTGCTGCAAGGCCGCGCGCAGCCGGCCGGGCGGCACCGGCTCCTTGAGCAGCGGGAAACCGGCGCGCCGTGCCGCCTCCTGGGTTTCCGCGCCGACATCCGGGCTGACCAGCAAAATGCTCATGGGGCCGAATTCGCGCTGCAGTTGCTTGGCCAGTTCGATGCCGTCGGCCACCTCCGGAGGAGCAATGGCGCAAATCGCCACATCGGGTTGCAGGGAACTCTCCTGGCAACAACGCAGTGCTTCCGCCCGATTGGCGGCAAGCAAGACGCGGCCTCCCCAGCCGAGGATGGCCTGCGCCCTTCCCGCGCCGACCAGAGGGTCGCTGTCGACAACCAGCACGGTGCCGAGGATCCGCGCCCGATCCTTGGTCTGCTGTGCCGAGGATCCGCGCCCGATCCTTGGTCTGCTGCGCCTGCAGGGCTTCGCTTATCGGTTCCTGTAACGGTGCGGTCTCTTGCGCCAGAGGCAAGTCGACCCAGAACACCGAGCCGCGCCCCGGGCGCGAGCGCAGACCGATCGGTATTGCCAGCAAGCCGGCAAGGCGACGGCAGATGGACAGACCGAGCCCCAGGCCGTTTGCCTGATCGCGCTCGGGGTTGTCCAGTTGCACGTACTCCTCGAAGATTTCTGCGCGTGCGTGCTCCGGAATTCCCTTGCCGGTATCCCAGACCTCGACCCTCGCCACTCCTTGCCGGCGGCGGCATGTGACCAGTACGCCGCCGCTGCGGGTGTAGCGCACGGCATTGCCGACCAGGTTGAGCAGAATGCGCTCGACAAGCTTCGGGTCGCTGTGCGCCCAGACCGCTGTCGGTCTCACCCTGAGTCGCAAGCCCTTCTGTTCTGCCAGCGGCGAGAGATCGCCGGCCAGGCGATCGAGCAGGGCGCCGAGGGGAAAGTTGCCCATCTGAGGAATCACCTTGCCTTCATCCAGCCGCGAAATGTCGAGGATGGCGTTCAGCAGATTCTGCAGCGTGTCTACCGAAGACTGGATATGGGCGATCAGTATCGGTTCGAGCTTGGCGGCCTCCGAGCGCGCCAGTCCGAAAATGAACAGCCCGAGCGCATGCAGCGGTTGTCGCAGGTCGTGACTGGCCGCGGCCAGAAAGTGCGACTTGGCTATTGTGGCGTGCTCCGCCGCCTCCTTTTCGCGCAGCAGGTCACGAGTGGCATCCGTCACCCGCGTCCGTAGTTCTTCCTGCGTCACTCCGATGCGTTGGGCCATGGCGTTGATGCCGTCTGCCAGGGAACGCAAGGGGCCTGCCGGATGCAGCGTCATACGCGCCGCCAGATCACCTTCGGTGATGCGCGCGACCACTTTGCTGGCTTCAAGCAAGGGATCCGTTACTCCGCGCGCGATGCGTTGCGCCAACCAGCCGCAAAGAGTGGTGCCGAGGATGGCAATCATTACGCCGCCGGCAACAAGCCAGCCGCTCTTGCGGTAAACCTCCCGCAGAGACAGTTCGGTGACGACATGCGCGAGCACTTTCGCTGTGACATCCGGCGGGCGGGCGGTGTCGCCGGAAAGCCCATCGACAGGCAAACTGCGGCGCATCACCGGCTCCACGAACAACAGCCCCTCCGGCTCCAGGTGCAGGCCTTCGAGGCGCGACAACTGCTGCGGCCAGCCCGCCCGGGTCAGATCGCCGCTGCGCGCCATGATAATGCCGTCTGCATCGACGATTGCGGCGCCGCGCACGGCCGGATCGCTCCGCAGCGTCGCATCGGCCAGGGTTGAAAGAGCCGGCCCCTGCCCGGAAGCGATGACGTACTCGGCGACAACGGCCATTTGCCGCGAAATCGCCGTTCCTCTGGTATGCAGCCCCTGTTCAAGATCGTTTATCGCGTGCAGCAAGAAAGCGCTTGTCAGCAGCACCGCCACCAGCGTCGTCGGCAACAGCGCCAGCAACGTTATGCGCGTGCGAAGCCGGGTGGTCACGGCCGCTCCCTCTGCTGCAACCGTCGGCCCGGCACAGGCAGCGCGAGCCGCGCCCGGACGGCCGGAAACAGTCCGCCCCGGCCCGCAGAGGAAGCAGCGGCGTTGATCACCGGCGACGGCCGCCCAGGATCGAGCCGAGCACGCCGCGCACGATCTCCCGCCCCAGCGAAGAGCCGATGGCGCGCACGGTGCTGGTGAGCGCCGCTTCGACGACCGTTTGTCTGCCGCGCGTACCGGGGCGTGCCGTGCCGCCGCCAAGCATGCCACCCAACGCATCGCCGAGACCGCCGAGGAAGCCGCCGCCCGCTGCTTCGGGCGCCGTGCCGGCCGGCGGGGCGTCCTTCGGCGCGTTGTCGGGGCCGGCTGCCCGTTCGCGTTGCGCTGTCGTACCCTTGAGTTTCTCGTAGGCCGATTCGCGGTCGAGGACCTGTTCGTAATGCCCGGCAACGGGCGAGGCGGCAATCGCGGCGCGGCGTTCTTCGGCCGTCAGCGGACCGATGCGCGATGCGGGCGGCAGCACCATGCCGCGTTCGACCACGCTCGGCCGGCCCTGCTCGTCGAGGAAGGACACCAGCGCCTCGCCGACGCCGAGTTCGGTGATCACCGTCGCCGCGTCGAAGGCCGGGTTGGCGCGCAGGGTGTCGGCCGCGGCCTTGACCGCCTTCTGGTCGCGCGGCGTGAAGGCCCGCAGCGCGTGCTGCACGCGGTTGCCCAACTGGCCGAGCACGGCATCGGGGATGTCGAGCGGATTCTGCGTCACGAAATACACGCCCACGCCTTTCGAGCGGATCAGGCGCACCACTTGTTCCACCTTCTCCAGCAGGGCCGGCGGTGCATCGCTGAAGAGCAGGTGCGCCTCGTCGAAGAAGAAGGCCAGCTTGGGCTTGGGCAGGTCGCCGGCTTCGGGCAGCCGCTCGAACAGTTCGGCCAGCAGCCAGAGCAGGAAACAGCCGTACAGGCGCGGCGAATTCATCAGCTTGTCGGCCGCCAGCACGTTGATCACGCCGCGTCCGTCCTGCGTCTGCATCAGGTCTTCGATGTCCAGCATCGGCTCGCCGAAGAAGCTGTCGCCTCCCTGCTCCTCAAGCATCAGCAGACCGCGCTGGATGGCGCCGATCGAGGCCGCCGAGACGTTGCCGTACTGCGTCTTGTACTCTGCCGCGTGCTCGCCGACATGCTGCACCATCGCCCGCAAATCCTTCAGGTCGAGCAGCAGCAGACCCTGGTCGTCGGCGACCTTGAACACCAGTTGCAGCACGCCGCCCTGGGTGTCGTTGAGGTTGAGCAGACGCCCGAGCAGGAGCGGACCCATGTCGGAAATCGTGGCGCGCACCGGATGGCCCGAGGCGCCGAAGACATCCCAGAACACGACCGGGCAGGCCTGCGGCTGCCAGTCCTTGATGCCGAGCTGGGCCAGGCGCTTTTGCAGTTTCTCCGGGGCGGTCCCGGCGGCGCCGAGACCGGAGAGATCGCCCTTGGCGTCGGCGAGGAACACCGGCACCCCGGCCGCCGAAAGTTGTTCCGCCATGCGTTGCAGAGTCACCGTCTTGCCGGTACCCGTCGCGCCCGTGATCAGGCCGTGGCGGTTGGCGAGTTGCGGCAGCAGGACCAGCTCGGTCTCGCCGCTCCTGGCAATGGGCAGTGGCTGGATCATGGCGCGTATTCCGGGGATGCTAAAATTTGCGATTGTATGTGACAACATCAGCACAACCAGGGAAAACAATTATGGCCGGACACTCCAAATGGGCCAACATCCAGCATCGCAAGGGGCGTCAGGACGCCAAGCGGGGCAAGGTCTTTACCAAACTGATCAAGGAAATCACCGTCGCCGCCAAGATGGGCGGCGGCGACATCAGCGCCAATCCGCGGCTGCGGCTGGCCATCGAGAAGGCCAAGGCGCAGAGCCTGCCCAAGGACAATATCGACAATGCCGTCAAGCGCGGCATCGGCCAACTCGACGGCGTCAACTACGAAGAAGTCCGCTACGAGGGCTACGGCATCAACGGCGCGGCGGTAATGGTGGATTGCCTCACCGACAACAAGGTGCGCACCGTTGCCGAAGTGCGCCACGCCTTCGCCAAGCACGGCGGCAACATGGGTACCGACGGCAGTGTCGCCTTCCTGTTCACGCATTGCGGCCAGATGCTGTTCGCCCCCGGCACCAGTGAGTCGGCGCTGATGGACGCGGCCATCGAGGCCGGCGCCGACGACGTGGTGTCCAATGAAGACGGCTCCATCGAGGTCACGACGCCGCCCAATGACTTCTCCGCCGTCAAGGACGCGCTGGAAAAGGCCGGCTTCAAGCCGGAATTCGGCGAAGTCATCATGAAGCCGCAGAACGAAACCGCATTCGCCGGCGAGGACGCGCTGAAGATGCAGAAACTGCTCGACGCCCTGGAGTCGCTCGATGACGTGCAGGAGGTCTACACGACCGCCGTGATCGACGAGTAGCGTGGGATTTCTTTCCCCAGCCCGGTTCGCTCCCTTCCTCTTCGTCCTGCTCTGGAGCACCGGCTTCATCGGCGCCAAGCTCGGGCTGCCGCATGCCGAGCCGCTGAGTTTCCTGCTGATCCGCTACCTCTGCGTTCTTGCGCTGATGACCCTGGTGGCGCTGTTGATGCGTGCGCCGTGGCCGCGGGACGCGCGGCAGTGGTTTCACATCGGGGTTTCCGGCCTGCTGGTGCATGGCATTTACCTCGGCGGCGTCTTCATCGCCATCTCGAAGGGCCTGCCCGCCGGCGTAACCAGCCTGGTGGTGGGCATTCAGCCGCTGCTGACCGCCGTCGGCGCCGGCTGGGTGCTGAAGGAAGCCGTGCTGGCGCGGCAGTGGCTGGGGCTGGTGCTCGGCTTCGCCGGCGTGGCACTGGTGGTGTCGGGGAAGATCGGCAGCAGCTTCGGTCTGGATGCCCTGTGGCCGGCGTTGGCGGCGCTGGCCGCAATTACGGCCGGCACTCTGTACCAGAAGCGCTTCTGTCCCGCCTTTGACTGGCGCACGGGCGCCATTGCCCAGTTCCTGCCGACGGCCGTCGCCACCGCGGTGGTCGTCAGCCTGACCGAAAGCTTCCGCTTCGAGTGGGTGCCCGAGTTCATCTTTGCCCTGTCCTGGCTGGTGCTGGTGCTGTCGGTGGGCGCGATTTCCCTGCTCAACATGCTGATCCGGCGCGGCAGCGCGGTAAATATGGCCAGCCTGTTCTACCTGGTGCCGCCCAGCACGGCACTGCTCGCCTGGCTGCTGTTCGATGAACGCCTGGCCGGCATGGCGCTGGCCGGCATGGCGCTCGCCGTCTGGGGCGTGTATCTTGCGCGGAAATGAAATCCGCGGCGGCGACACCCATCCGAATCCTCGGCATTGACCCGGGCTTGCGCTCGACCGGGTTCGGGGTCATCGACAAGGCCGGCAGCAAACTGGCCTATGTCGGCAGCGGCTGCATCAGGACCGACGCGGCGGGCAGCCTGCCGCAGCGGATCAAGACCATCCTCGACGGCCTCACCGAAATCATCGCCACCTACCAGCCGCAGCAGGCCGCGGTCGAGATCGTCTTCGTCAACGTTAATCCGCAATCCACGCTGCTGCTGGGTCAGGCGCGCGGCGCGGCGATTGCCGCACTGGTGACGGCAAACCTGGACGTGGCCGAATACACTGCACTGCAGGTCAAGCAGGCCGTGGTCGGCCACGGCAAGGCGGCCAAGGAACAGGTGCAGGCCATGGTCGTGCGCCTGCTCAATCTGCCCGGCACGCCAAGTGCCGACGCCGCCGATGCGCTGGCTTGCGCGATTGCCCACGCCCACGGCGGACAGGGCATGGGCGCGCTGGCGACACTCGGCAAGCGGGTTCGCGGCGGGAGGCTGGTGTAGTGGCCACGACCCAACTCCAATCCAGGGAAAAAATGCCATGATCGGTCGCATCAGCGGAATCCTCATCGAAAAGAACCCGCCGTCCATCACGGTGGATGTGCGTGGTCTCGGCTATGAAGTCGATGTGCCGATGAGCACCTTCTACAACCTGCCGGCGACGGGCGAGAGCGTGTCGCTGCATACGCATCTGATCGTGCGCGAAGACGGCCACTATCTGTACGGGTTTGCCTCGCAGGATGAACGCGCGGCCTTCCGCCAGCTGCTGAAGATTTCCGGCATCGGTGCCCGTACGGCGCTGGCCGTGCTGTCGGGCATGTCGGTGACCGAGTTGGCGCAGGCGGTGACCCTGCAGGAAGCCGGACGTCTGACCAAGGTGCCGGGCATCGGCAAGAAGACCGCCGAGCGCCTGCTGCTGGAACTGCGCGACCGGCTGCCGAAGACGCTGGCCGCGGGCGGCATGAAAGCCGGCGGCGGCGCGGCGCCGCACGACGATGCCTCCGACATCATGAACGCCCTGTTGGCACTCGGCTACAACGAGCGCGAGGCGCTCGGCGCAATGAAGAGCCTGGCACCCGATGCGTCGGTTTCCGACGGCATCCGCCAGGCGCTGAAGCAACTGTCGAAAGCCGGTTGATCCGATCGGCTAAACTCCCGGCATGAGCATCCAGACCGACAAGTTTGCCGAGCCGCCCCCCGAACGCCTGATTGCGGCGGGCAAGGAATCGACGCAGGAGGACGTGCTTGAACGCGCCCTGCGGCCCAAGCGATTGGCCGATTACGTCGGTCAGCAGAAGATCCGCGGCCAGCTCGAAATTTTCATCGAGGCGGCCAAGCGGCGCGCCGAATCGATGGACCACGTGCTGCTGTTCGGCCCCCCCGGGCTGGGCAAAACCACGCTGGCGCACATCATCGCCCACGAGATGGGCGTCAATCTGCGGCAGACCTCGGGGCCGGTGCTGGAGCGCGCCGGCGACCTGGCGGCGATGCTGACCAATCTTGAACCCAACGACGTCCTGTTCATCGACGAAATCCATCGCCTGAGTCCGGTGGTCGAGGAAATTCTCTACCCGGCGCTGGAGGATTTCCAGATCGACATCATGATCGGCGAAGGCCCTTCGGCACGCTCGGTCAAGCTCGACCTGCCGCCCTTCACCCTGATCGGCGCCACCACCCGCGCCGGCATGCTGACCAACCCCTTGCGCGACCGCTTCGGCATCGTCGCCCGGCTCGAGTTCTATACCCCGGAGGAACTCGCCCTCATCGTGCGGCGTTCGGCCCATCTGCTCAACTGCGACATCGTCGAGGATGGCGCGGTTGAAATCGCCAAACGTTCCCGCGGCACGCCGCGAGTGTCGAACCGCCTGTTGCGCCGGGTGCGCGACTTCGCCGAGGTCAAGGCCGATGGCCGCATCACCCGCGAGGTGGCTGACGCGGCGCTGACCATGCTCGATGTCGATCACCTCGGCCTCGACGTCATGGACCGCAAGCTGCTCGGCGCCATGCTGGAGAAATTCGGCGGCGGCCCGGTCGGCGTGGACAACCTTGCCGCCGCCATCGGCGAGGCGCGCGACACGATCGAGGATGTGCTCGAGCCTTACCTGATCCAGCAGGGCTACCTGCAGCGCACTCCCGCGCGGACGGGTGGCGACGGCGAGCATCTGGAAGCATTTCGGGCTGCGCTCGCCGCAGGAGCCGGGCCCCGGCCTCTGGAACGAGTAGCCACGCTGCGATGAAGTTTCAGCCCGCGCTCATGAACCGGACGACAGACCGGAAATGTTCTAACAGCTGCCGGCACGCATGAATTTCCGTCCATGATGCCTGCTCCTGCCGTGCTCGCCCTGCGTGTCTATTACGAGGACACCGATGCCGCGGGCATCGTCTATTACGCCAACTACCTGCGCTTCCTCGAGCGCGGGCGCACCGAATGGCTGCGGGCCCTGGGGCATGACCAGAACATGCTGATGAAGGAGGGCATCGCCTTCGCCGTGCGCTCGGTCAGCGCGGAATTCCTCAAGCCGGCAAGGCTTGACGACCAGCTCTCGGTCGAAACCTCTGTTGCGTCACTGGGTCGCGCGCAGCTGACTTTCGCCCAACGCATCCTGCGCGATAATGAGCTGCTGCTTGATGCGAAAATACGCGTCGCCTGCATCGATCCCGGGCGCGGCCGGGCGATCCCGATGCCGCGCGCCCTGCACCAACAATTCTCTGCCCTGCGTGGACCTGAACAATGAACTTTACCCAAGACCTTTCCATCATCGAGCTCGTCATCAACGCCAGCCTGGTGGTCAAGGTGGTGATGCTGCTGCTGACGCTGGTGTCGCTGACCTCCTGGTACTGGATCTTCCGCAAGGCTTTCGCCATTCGCGACGCGCGCAGCAAGACGGACAAGTTCGAGCGCGATTTCTGGAGCGGCGGCGACCTCAACGCGCTCTACCAGAGCGCCATCAACAACCGTCACCAGACCGGCGCGCTGGAGCGCATCTTCGAAGCCGGCTACCGCGAATTCACCAAGCTGCGCGGCCAGAAGACCATCGACCCCACCGCGCTAGTCGACGGTGCGCGGCGTGCGATGCGCGCCACCTACCAGCGCGAAATCGATGACCTCGAGGCGCACCTGGCCTTTCTTGCCTCGGTCGGTTCCGTGTCGCCCTACGTCGGCCTGTTCGGTACCGTGTGGGGCATCATGCACGCCTTCCGCGGCCTGGCCAATATGAGCACGGCGACGCTGTCCGCCGTCGCGCCGGGCATCGCCGAGGCGCTGGTCGCCACCGCCATCGGCCTCTTCGCCGCGATACCGGCGGTGATCGCCTACAACCGCTTCGCCCATGACGTGGATCGCGTGGCGGTGCGCTTCGAGAGCTTCATGGAAGAGTTCTCCAACATCCTGCAGCGGCAAACGCGATGACTGCCGTGGGAAAGCACGCCAGGGGTCATGAGCCGCCGCTTTCTCATGAGGTTCATCCATGAGGAAACGCAGACTGATGAACGAGATCAACGTCGTGCCGTATATCGACGTCATGCTGGTATTGCTCGTCATCTTCATGGTCACCGCGCCGATGGTCCAGACCGGCAGCATCGATCTGCCCAGTGTCGGCAAGAGCAGCCAGCCTCCCGTGGCGCCGCTGGAAGTCATCATCAAGGCCGATACCTCCCTGGCATTGCGTGACCGGGCCAAAGGCAGTGCGGAGCATGTCGTGACGCACGCCGAGCTGGCCGGCCGGATCAGGGAAGCTCAGGCCGCCAATCCGCGCCAGGCAGTGCTGATTGCCGGCGACCGCAGCGTGAAATACGAAGTGGTACTGGGTGTCATGGACGAATTGCAGCGCCAGCAGGTGGCCAGGATCGGTCTTCTGGTACAGCCGCCGGCTCCGGGCAAGTGACCACCGAAGCGCCGATCCTGCCGAGCTTCAACAAGCCCGGCAAGCGGATTTCGATCGTGCTCGCCATAGCCGTGCATCTGCTGCTCGCCGGCTTCCTGTTCTACGGCGTGCGCTGGCAGACCAAGGCGACCGACGTGGTCGAAGTCGAACTCGTCCGCGCGGCTCCCGAGCCAGCCCCCGTCGCACCGCCGGCGCCGCTTGTCGAGCCGGCACCGGCGCCGAAGCCTCTACCCGAGCCGTCGCCGCCGCCGGCGAAACCGGACATAGCGATCAAAGAGAAGGAAAAGCCCAAGCCCCTGCCCAAGGTCGAGCCCAAACAGCGCGTGGACCCCTTCCAGGAACGCGCGTGGACCCCTTCCAGGAACAGCTCAAGCGCGAGGATGAGCAGGTGACGCAGCGGCGCAATCTGGAGAATGCCGAACGCGAGGTCTCGCAAAAGCAGGCGGCACAGGCCAGTGCGGCGCGCAACAAGGCCGTGGCCGACTACCTCGGCCGCATAAAGGGCAAGATCCGCGGCAACATGGTCTTGCCCCCTGAAATCAAGGGCAACCCCGAGACGGTGTTCGAGCTTACGCAACTACCTAGCGGTGAGATCCTGACCGTGCGCCTCAAGCGTTCATCCGGCAATGCCACACTCGACGCCGCCATAGAGCGCGCCATACTGAAGTCCAGCCCCTTGCCCAAGGCGGAGCCCGCCGACTTGTTCTCGCGCCTGGTTGAACTTCGCTACCGACCGCTTGACGACTGATGCCGGCCCCCGAAGGGGAGTCCCCGGCATGCAAAGCACCGGCCCCCGAAGGGGAGTCCCCGGCATGCAAAGCACCGGCCCCCGAAGGGGAGTCCCCGGCATGCAAAGCACCGGCCCCCGAAGGGGAGTCCCCGGCATGCAAAGCACCGGCCCCCGAAGGGGAGTCCCCGGTCCGGGACCTGCCGGCCGAGGCGCTATAATTCCACCCATGAGATTCCACCGTCTTGTTCTTTGCTGTGCCGCGTGTCTGGCGCTGTGTTCCCTTGCCGCCCGCGCGCAACTCACGGTCGAGATTACCGGCGCCGGCGCCAATCGCCTGCCGGTAGCCATTGCCGACTTCACGGGCGAGCGCATCATCAGTCAGGCTTTGACCTCGGTGGTACGTGCCGACCTCGAACGCAGCGGCCTGTTCCGCCTGGTTGATGCCGGCGCCCCCCTGGCAGACAGCGCCACGCCTGTCTTTGAAGACCTCAGGACACGCGGCGCCGATGCGGTAGCCGGGGGCAGCGTGGCCATGTTCGCCGACGGCCGCTACGAAACCCGCGTGCGCCTGTCCGACGTGCCGAAGCAGGCGGTGCTGGGCAACCCGGCCTACCTGCATACCGGCGCCCAGTTGCGGGCGACGGCGCATCGCATCGCCGATTTCATCTACGAGAAACTTACCGGCGAGCCCGGCGTGTTCTCGACGCGCATCGCCTACGTCGTGAAGAGTACCGGCCGCTACGAGTTGAAGATCGCCGATGCCGACGGCAGCAACGATCAGGCCGCTCTGGCATCGCGCGAACCGATCATTTCTCCGGCGTGGTCGCCCGACGGCAGCAAGCTCGCCTATGTCTCGTTCGAGGCGAAGAAGCCGGTGGTCTATGTGCATGACCTCGCCAGCGGCCGCCGCCACGTCGCCGCCAACTTCAAGGGATCGAATTCCGCGCCGGCCTGGTCGCCCGACGGCAAGCAGCTGGCGGTGGTGCTGACCAAGGACGGATCCTCGCAACTGTATATCGTCAATGCCGACGGCAGCGGTGTGACGCGCATGGCAACTTCGTCGGGCATCGACACCGAACCGCGCTGGTCGCCGGACCGCCAGTTCATCTACTTCACCTCGGATCGCGGCGGCAGCCCGCAGATCTACCGCATCGCAACGGGCGGCGGGGCAAGCGGAAACACGGCCGAGCGGGTCACCTTCGAGGGCAGCTACAACGTCACGCCGCGGCCCTCGCCGGACGGCAAGAGCCTGGCCTTCATCGCCCGCGACGGCGGCCGCTTCCAGCTGGCGTTGATGGATCTGGCGACCAGGCAGACCCAGATCCTGACAGACTCCGCCAAGGACGAATCGCCCAGTTTCGCCCCCAACGGCCGCATGATCCTGTATGCCACCGAGATTAACGGGCGTGGTGTCCTGGCGGCTGTCTCCAGCGACGGCCGCGTCAAGCAAAAGCTCTCCGTGCAGGCCGCCGACGTGCGGGAACCTGCCTGGGGCCCCCTGGTCAGATAGAAGTCCGACAAGAAACCCGCAACCGAATTCATCAAGGAAGCCATCATCATGCGCACACGCCACATCTCCCTGCCGGCCCTCGCTGCCCTGACGCTGCTGCTGGCCGCCTGCGGCTCGCAACCGCCGGCTCCCGAACAGAACCCGGCAGGCGTTGAATCGCGCAGCCCCGGCGCCATCAAGGTCGACAGCAACCCCGTCGCCAGGGTGCAGCCGGATGCCTTCGATCCCGCCAGCATTGCGGCGCTGAAAGACCCGCGCAGCCCGCTGTCCAAGCGCAGTATTTATTTCGACTACGACAGCTATGTCGTCAAGGACGAGTTTCAGGCCCTGCTGACCGCCCACGGCAAGTTTCTATCGGCCAATCCGAAAATCAGAATGCTGATTCAGGGCAACGCCGACGAACGCGGCAGCCGCGAGTACAACCTGGCGCTGGGACAGAAGCGCGCCGACGCGGTAAGAAAGGCGCTGATCCTGCTCGGCGCCCGCGACGACCAGCTTGAAGCCGTCAGTCTCGGCGAAGAAAAACCGGTCTGCACCGAGGCCAGTGAAGAGTGCTGGGGCAAGAACCGCCGGCCAGTGAAGAGTGCTGGGGCAAGAACCGCCGGGGCGACATGCTCTACTCGGGCGAATTCTGAACATGCGCCGCGGGCTGGCCACACTGCTCCCGGTGCTGCTGGCCACGGCGTTGTCATTGCCCGCCCGTGCGGGTCTTTTCGACGACGACGAGGCGCGCCACCGGATCGAACAGCTGCGCGTGGAAGTGACCGAGCTCGGCAAGCGCGCCGATACCGTCAGCCGCAACCAGATCGACTTCGCCAATCAGGTCGAGGCGATCAAGGCCGATATCGCCAAATTGCGCGGCCAGATCGAAGTTCTGACCTATGGACTCGAGGCGGCGCAAAAGCGCCAGCAGGATTTTTACGTTGACCTCGACAACCGGCTGCGCAAGCTCGAACAGCCGCCCGCCGAAGTCAAGCCGGAGGCGGCGAAGCCCGATCCGGCGCTCGAAACCCGCGACTACGAAGCTGCTCTGGCTGCCCTCAAAGCGGCGAAATACAGAGAGGCGGCGATTGCCTTCCTCGCCTTCCTCAAGACCTACCCGGCCAGCACTCTGGCCGCCTCGGCCCACTACTGGGGCGGCTACGCACACGCCCAGGCCAGGGAACACGCCGCCGCTGCCGAACTCTTCGGCAAGTTTGCCGCCGGCTGGCCCAACGATGAACGGACGCCGTCCGCGCTCGAAAGCCGGGCGGAAAGCCTTGAAGCCGTCAAGGATGTGAAGGGCGCCAGGGCCACCCTGGAGCAACTCGCCGAAAAGTATCCCAACAGCGAGGCGGGCCGGAAAGCCAAGCTGAGGCTGAAAAAGAAGTAGTGCCGGCCGCTGCCGTGACCGAGCCGGGCGCGACACTGCGCGTCACCGAAATCTTTCACTCCATCCAGGGTGAATCCAGCCGCGTCGGGCTGCCCACGGTGTTCGTCCGCCTCACCGGCTGCCCCCTGCGCTGTGTCTGGTGCGATACCGAGTACGCCTTCAGCGGCGGCGAACTTCTGGGCATTGCCGACATCGTGCAGCGCGTTGCCGGATTCAAGTGCACCACGGTATGCGTCACCGGCGGCGAACCGCTGGCTCAGAAAAACTGCCTGCCGCTGCTGGTTGCCCTGTGCGATGCCGGTCATTCGGTATCGCTCGAAACCAGCGGCGCACTGGACATCGGCGGCATCGACCCGCGCGTGGCGCGCATCGTCGACCTGAAGGCGCCGGGGTCGGCAGAGCAGGCGAAAAACCGCATGCAGAATCTCGATCTGCTGACGGCCGACGACGAGGTGAAGTTCGTTCTCGCTTCGCGCGAGGACTATGACTGGGCGCTATCGGTGTGCCGTCAATGGCAGATCCCTGAACGCTGCCCGGTATTGTTTTCGCCGGTATCGGCTCAACTCGATCCGGCGCAACTCGCACAATGGGTCCTCGACGATCGTTTGCCGGTCCGCTTCCAGCTGCAGATGCACAAGCTGTTGTGGGGCAACACCCGGGGGTGCTGATCAATTCCTGAAACCTTGGCCACAGAGAGCGCAGCGGACACAGAGATAGGGCGGGTCTCAAACGCTCCGGTACTTCATCCTTTCGATGCCCGGCGCATTGTCTGTGATCTCTTGCGTTTCCCTCTGTGAACTCTGTGTCCTCTGTGGCTGGAACTATGGTTTCCGGTCCTGGTCTGGTGACGGCGGACAGGGCGGGCGCTTGGCGGAGATCACCCCGGTATTGACGCCGGCATAGTTGAGGCCGCCGAAAAGTCGCGCGTATTCGATCTTCACGCAGCGATCCATGACCACATCGAGCCCGGCGGCGGCAGCCTTGCCGGCGGCCTCGTGGTTGATTACGCCCAACTGCAGCCACAGGCACCGGGCGCTTGCCGGCGGCCTCGTGGTTGATTACGCCCAACTGCAGCCACAGGCACCGGGCGCCGATGCGGATCGCCTGATCGGTGATCGGCATGGCCTCCCCGGGCTTGCGGAAGACATCGACCAGATCGACTCCGACCGGAATCGCCGCAAGATCCGGATAGCATTTCTGGCCGAGAATCTCGGTGGCACGCGGATTCACCGGAATGATGGTGTAGCCGTGCTCAAGCATGTACTTGGCGGCGAAATAGCTGGGCCGGTTCCAGTCCGGCGACAAGCCGACCACTGCAATCACGCAATTGCCCAGCAGGACTCTGCGCAGGCCGGCGATATCATCAACAATCATCTGGTCCCCCTCGGCGATCCGGCGGATTATCCCACTCCGGTGCAAGATTCCGCTCGCCGCCGGGTAATGCCGGGCCGGGCGGCACGCGGCCCGGTTGCCAGTTTTCGCCGGCCCAGACCCAGATCTCGCGCACCGTGGCGCAGGCCAGTCCCGGCGGCGGCTGCTGGCCGAGAAATTCCAGCGCCGCATGCAGCGCCGCCGCAGGCCGTGAAATGTCCACGGCTTGCGCACGTGTCTGCTTTGACAGCTTTTCGCCGGCGGCATTGACCGCCACCGGCAGGTGGGCATAGGCCGGTGTCGCCACGCCGAGGCATTGTTGCAGGTAGATCTGGCGCGATGTCGAACTCAGCAGGTCGGCACCGCGCACGACATGGCTGATGCCGGCTTCGGCATCGTCGACCACCACCGCCAGCTGATAGGCAAACAGGCCGTCGGCGCGCCGCAGGATGAAGTCGCCCACCTCGCTGGCGAGATTGCTGACGACCGGGCCCTGGATCGCATCGTCGAAGCTGATGCGGGCATCATCCACCCGCAGGCGCCAGGCGCGCGGCGCGGCATGGCCGGCGCGGCAGGTCCCCGGATAGATCGCGGCGCCATCAGGCGCGATGGCCGAATCCGCCAGTTCGCGGCGCGTGCAGGCGCAAGGGAAGACCCGGCCGGCCGCCTTCAGCCGTTCCAGCGCCGCCGCATAGGCCTGCTCACGACGACTTTGCCAGATCACCTCGCCATCCCAGGCAAAGCCGCAGGCCTCCAGCAGGTGAAGGATTTCTGTGGCGGCTGCCGCCGAACAGCGTGGCGCATCGACATCTTCCATGCGCAGATGCCACTCGCCGGAATGCGCCCTGGCTTCCAGGAACGAACCCGTGGCCGCCACCAGCGAACCGAAATGCAACGGGCCCGTGGGCGATGGCGCAAAGCGGCCGCGATAAGGAAATGTCGTAGCGTTCATCGGACACAGTGATAGCACGCCTTGAGGCAAAACGGTAGCATCCGGTTCATTTGAACAGGGAGGTAGCCATGGCCGCGCTGGAACTCAACGCCGACAACTTTCAACAGGTCATCAATGACAATGCCAATGTAATCATCGATTTCTGGGCGCCATGGTGCGCGCCCTGCCGCGGTTTTGCGCCGGTCTTCGAGGCGGCATCTGAAAAGTACGCGGCTGCGTTCGCTTTGAGTGACGGGACTTCGCCTTCGGGGGCCGTCATTTTCGCCAAGGTGAACACCGAGGAGCAGCAGGGAATTGCCGCCGCCTTCAACATCCGTTCGATCCCGACCCTGATGGTCTTTCGCGACCAGATCATCATTTATTCGGAGGCGGGAGCATTGCCTGCCTCTGCTTTTGAACAGCTGATCGGGAAGGCCATGGCGCTCGACATGGACACGGTGCGCGCGGAAATCGCCGGACAAGTCGGGGCTGCCTGAACCGGCCTGACGCCATCCCCGCCGGCAGCGGCGGTGCTAGAGCCTAAGCGAGCTGGCCCTTCATCTTCTGCATGGCCTTGACTTCAATCTGGCGGATGCGTTCCGCCGACACGCCGTATTCGGCGGCCAGTTCATGCAGTGTTGCCGCTTCTTCGCCATCGGCCACCAGCCAGCGCCTCTGGACGATGGCGCGGCTGCGGGCGTCGAGACTTGCCAGCGCCGAGCTCAGGCCTTCGTCCTGCAAGCGGTCATATTGCTTGCGCTCGAGTACCGCCGAGGGTTCGATACTGCGGTCCGCGGTGAGGTAGGCGATGGGCGCGTAGCTGTCCTCGTCGTCGTCCGACGCGGGATCCAGCGACACGTCGGCACCGGTCAGGCGCGTTTCCATTTCGACAACTTCCTCGGGCTTGACGCCAAGGCGCTTGGCCACAGCGATCACTTCTTCGCTGCCCAGCGTGTTGAAACCCTGCCGTGAATCCGCGTCCTGGGCCAGGGATGCCTTGATGCTGCGCAGATTGAAGAACAGCTTGCGCTGCGCCTTGGTCGTCGCGATCTTGACCAGACGCCAGTTCTTCAGGATGTACTCGTGAATTTCGGCCTTGATCCAGTGCATGGCAAACGACACCAGCCGCACACCGCGATCCGGATCGAAACGTTTGACCGCCTTCATCAATCCGATGTTGCCTTCCTGAATCAGGTCGGCGTGGGGCAGGCCGTAGCCCAGATAGCCACGCGCGATGGCGATCACCAGACGCAGATGCGACGTCACCAGCTGGCGCGCCGCATCGAGATCATCTTCATCACGAAAGCGGCGGGTCAGCGCCTGCTCCTCCGCCAGACTCAGCATCGGTACGCGATTGGCGGCCGAGATGAATGCCTCGATGCTGCCGCCGGCGGCCAGCATCGGGAAATGATCAAGAGACACGGTATGACTCATGGTACGACCTCCTCGAATACAATATTAGCACTCTTGAGGTAGGAGTGCCAATAAGCGGATAAGTTCCCGACAATTATAGTCGGGAATAGCCGGCGTCAGGTGCAGGCCCGTCAAGCGTGGCGCGAAGGACGCCCAGCTCGGAGGCGGTGGAAAATTCAGGCTTGAGTGATGCACCGGTACAAAAGTCCATGCCGCGGCGCTGGCCAGCTATCTGAATACAGAGGAACTATTGTAGTGGACCCGGTGAAAACCGGGATCCCGGACCGCTCCGAGGGCGGAAGTTAGATCGCCCGGCAGGCCAACGATGCAAGGGCAAAGCGCTGCCCGGACGCTGCCGGCCTGGTTTGTCCTCAGACCTTGGGCGGAGTGCCTTGAGGCGGGCGCTTCGACTTCTTGAAAAAACGCTTCGCGGGCTTGGCTCCCGGCGTTTGATCCGGCCGGCGTGCCTGCTCCGGGCGCCGTCCCTGCCCCTGCCCCTGACCTTGGCCCGGCGGTCCCTGGCGCCGCCCCGGTTCCGGCTGCGATCCCTGAATGCGATTGCCCGGTGCGAGACAGATTTCGAGTTCGATGATCTCATCCCAGATGGCATCAGTCCGCTGGTGGTCCGGGATGGCCAGAAGTTCGCGCAAACGTCGGCGCGGATCGGGAAGTTGCGGTTCGTTGCGCACGGGTTCCGCAGCTGGCTGCTCGATGGCCGTAGGCTCGAGAGGAGGCGGTTCGATGGGTTGTTCTTCGCTCATCCCCATATTATCGCCCGAATAAGGCATTTGGTTCCAGCGTTCGCTGCAACCCGGGGCGCACTGTGGGTTTTAAGTTACGGATGATGGCCGGCGCGGCGGCTATTCTCCCGCCAGCAGCCGCACCAGGTCCTGCGCGATTCGCTGCGGCGTTTCACCATGCCGCAGGTAGAGCCTGAGCCGCCCGCCCGGATCGAAGACATAGCTGCCGGCGCTGTGATCCACCGAGTAGCTGGAGGCAGTCTGCCCCGGCTGCTTGTGATAGAACACCTTGAACTCTTTGGCGACGGCCGCCGTAGCCTGCGCGTCGCCGTAAAGGCCGAGAAATGACGGATGGAAAGCCGGCACGTAGGCCGCGAGCAGCTGTGGCGTATCGCGCTCGGGATCGACCGTGACGAATACCACTTGCACCCGTGCGGCTTCCGCTCCCAGCGCCGCCATCAGCTCGCGCATATTGGCCAGGGTGGCGGGACAGACATCCGGGCATTGCGTGTAGCCAAAGAACATGACCACCACGCCCCCCTTGAAATCAGCCAGGCGACGCGGCTTGCCGTGGTGATCGGTGAGTGCGAAATCCTTGCCCCAGTCGGCGCCGGTCAATTCGGTGGCGTTGAACCTGGTCTGCTGGCTGCAGCCAATGGTCAGCAGCGCAAGGCACAGCAGCACGACGCGCGTCAGCGCAGCAAGGAGGGCAGGGGGACGCACGCCGATGCTCACGGTATTGCGGCGTTAACCAGCCAGTGCCGCCAGCAGCTTGTCATGCACGCCGCCGAAGCCGCCATTGCTCATCACCAGGACCTGATCGCCGGGCCGGGCATCGGCCGCCACGGCCGCCACCAGCTGCTCCAGATCGCCGAAACTGCGCGCTTTGCCGGCGAGCGGCGCCAGCGCGGCAGCGGCATCCCAGCCCAGATTTGCGGCATAACAGTAGGTCGCGTCGGCCTCGGCCAGGCTCTCCGGCAGCAGGGCCTTCATGGTTCCCAGTTTCATGGTGTTGGAACGCGGCTCGAGGACGGCGAGGATTCTGGCGCGCCCGACGCGCTGGCGCAGACCTTCAAGCGTGACGCGAATTGCCGTCGGATGATGGGCAAAATCGTCGATCACGGTCACGCCGCGCACCGTCCCGCGCACTTCCATCCGGCGCCGGATGGAAGTGCGCGGGACGGTGCGCGGCCGCTGAAGCTCGCCAGCGCCTGGAGACCGACGGCCACCGGCACGCCGGCATGCCGTGCCGCCGCCAACGCCGCCAGGGCGTTCGCCCGGTTGTGGTCGCCGGTGAGATCGAAGCGCTCGACCCGGCCCTGCGCCCGGCCGAGCAGAGTGACGGCAAAACCGCCGGACGAATCCGCTGCTCCCGCCTGCCAGCCCTCCGCAGTGTTGAACCATTCCACCGGCGTCCAGCAGCCACGGTCGAGTACGCGCTTCAGCGAGGTCTCCCGGGCATTCGCGAGAATCAGACCGTTGCCGGGCAAAGTCCGTACCAAATGATGGAATTGAGTCTCGATAGCTGCAAGATCAGCGAAGATGTCGGCATGATCGTACTCCAGATTATTCAAGATCACGGTGCGCGGCTGGTAATGCACGAACTTGGAACGCTTGTCGCAGAACGCCGTGTCGTACTCGTCGGCTTCGATGACAAAGAAGGGCGAATCGGTAAGCCTGGCCGAGACGCCGAACCCTTGCGGCACGCCGCCCACCAGAAAGGAGGGGTTCAGCCCGGCCTGCTCCAGAATCCATGTCAGCATTGACGTCGTCGTTGTCTTGCCGTGGGTACCGGCTACGCCCAGCACCCAGCGACCGCACAGAATGTTCTGGGCCAGCCATTGCGGACCGGAAATATAGGGCAGGTTGCGCTCGAGAATCGACTCGAGCAGCGGATTGCCGCGTGAAATCGCATTGCCGACGACAAACAGATCCGGCTTCAGCGCCAATTGCCCGGCGTCGTAGCCGGCCACCAGGTCTATGCCCTGCTCGCCGAGTTGCGTACTCATCGGCGGATAGACATTGGCATCGCAGCCGGTAACGCGGTGTCCCGCTGCACGGGCCAGCAACGCGATGCCGCCCATGAAGGTGCCGCAGATGCCGAGGATGTGAATATGCATGTCACGGTTCCGTGAAATAATGAAGCAGATTCTATCCCGCCTCGGGATACGGTCCGCCGCCCCGAAGGCTGCAGACATAACCGCCCGCCGAACTTATCTCACTGCGCCATGCCCCGTCGCAAGCCCGCCCCCTCCGCCTCCAGCCAGCTGCGCCGCAGCATTGCCAGCGCCGCGGCGCGCCTGATGGCCGAGGAAGGCTTCACCGACTACGGCGCCGCCAAGCGCAAGGCCGCCCGCAGTTTGGGCGCGGGCGAAGGCGAGGCGCTGCCGACCAACGATGAGATCGAGACCGAGCTGCGCAGCTGGCAGTCGCTCTACCAGGAAGACGAGCAGCGCGAGCGGGTCCATGATTTGCGCACGACCGCTCTGGAGGTGATGCAGTTGCTCGCCGACTTCAATCCCTATCTGACGGGGGGCGCGCTCGACGGCACTGCCGGCCGCTATGCCGCCGTGGAAATCGATTTGTTCGCCGACAGCAGCAAAGATGTTGAGATCGCGCTGCTATCTCACGGCATCTCCTACGATACGATGGATAATAGGCGGATGGGTGTTGATGCCCAGTTGCGCCTGGAGTGGAATGATTTTCCGGTGCTGATCTCGGTCTTTCCGCCGGTAGCGGAGCGCCAGCAACCGAAAAATGCTCATGGCGGGCGGAGTCGCCAGCGCGGCCGCGCCAGCGCCGTGGCCGAATTGTTGAAGGAGACGGAAAAATGAACCGTTCCCGGTCCTGGCTGATGCTCGGCGCCGTCGTCCTGTTTGCTGCCGCAGCCGGCTACCGGCTCGGTGCGCCGGGAACAGAGAGCGAAACGACGCCGGCGCCGACACAGCCGGTCTTTGCTCTGGCCCTGACCGATTTGCAGGGCCGGCCGCAAACCCTGGCGCAATGGCGCGGCAAGGTGCTCGTGGTGAACTATTGGGCCACCTGGTGCTATCCCTGCCGCCAGGAAATGCCCGGGTTTTCCCGGCTGCAGGAAAAATATCTCGGCAAAGGCGTTCAATTTGTAGGCATCAGCATCGATGATGCTCCTAAAATCATCGAATTCCAGAAAGAAACTCCTGTCGGCTATCCTCTGTTGATCGGCGACATGGGCATCATGAAAAGCAGCGCCGATCTGGGCAACTCCAGCCAGGGTTTGCCCTTTACGGCGATTTTCGATCGTCAGGGCCGGCTCTCGCTGACCAAACTGGGTCGCCTGAGCGAGGCCGAACTGGAACCTGAACTGATCGGACTGATTTCGCGCTAACTGGACAAAGTGCGTCCATTTGCGGCAAACTTGCGGTCATGACCAAGCCAAAACACAGCAAAGCAAGTGGTACCGAGGCGTCGAGCGACGCTATTCTGGTACTCCACGGGCCGAACCTGAACCTTCTGGGAACCAGGGAACCCGACATCTACGGGCGTACCACGCTGGCCACGATTCACAAGGCGATGGAAGCGCGCGCCCGGGCCATGGGTATTCGCCTCGAAAGCTTCCAGAGCAATCATGAAGGCGAGTTGATCGACCGGGTGCAGTCGGCTCGCGAGCAGGGAGTCGGCTTCATCATCATCAACCCGGCGGGTTATACCCACACCAGCGTTGCCTTGCGCGATGCCCTGGCGGCAGTGGCCATCCCGTTCATCGAAGTTCATCTGTCGAATGTGCATGCGCGGGAGCCTTTCCGCCGGCACTCGTATTTTTCGGATATCGCCATCGGCGTTATCTCCGGTCTTGGCGCACAAGGCTACGAACTGGCGCTGGAAGCGGCGCTGGCTCGTTTGCGCGCCAGCTAGACCCGTCTGATCAGTGGCGGCCGCGGCCGCCACCCTTGTTGGAGGAATAAGTCCCCATGGACCTGAGAAAACTCAAGACCCTGATTGATCTCGTGCAGAACTCCGGTATCTCGGAGCTCGAAATCAGCGAGGGCGAAGAAAAAATCCGCATCGCCAAGCATTTCAGCGCTGCCCCGGTTGCCACTACCGTCCATATGCCGGTCGCAACCATGGCGCCGGGCGCGGCTCCCGCCGCTGCGACGCCGGCGCAGATTGCCGTCGCCGAGACGGCCCCTGTCCAGCAGGGCCACGTCATGAAGGCGCCGATGGTGGGAACCTTCTATCGATCGAGCGGCCCGGATGCCGCCTCCTTCGCCGAGGTGGGCCAGACGGTGAAGGCGGGCGATACCATCTGCATCATCGAGGCGATGAAACTGATGAACGAGATCGAAGCGGATATTTCCGGCGTGATCATGGCCATCCAGGTCGAGAATGGCCAGGCGGTGGAGTACGGCCAGCCGATGTTCGTGATCGGCTGACCATGACCGCCATTGCCCCGCCCCTGCCCGCGGCCGGCGTTGCACCAGCCGCCGGAGATGCACATGTTTGGTAAGGTATTGATCGCCAACCGCGGCGAGATCGCACTCCGCGTGCTGCGTGCCTGCCGCGAACTCGGGGTGCGCACGGTAGCCGTGCACTCCGAAGCCGATACCGAGGCCAAATACGTCAAGCTCGCCGACGAATCGGTGTGTATCGGTCCGGCCTCATCGGCGCAGAGCTATCTCAACATCCCGGCCATCATTTCCGCCGCTGAAGTCACCGACGCCGAGGCCATCCATCCCGGCTACGGTTTCCTGTCGGAAAATGCCGACTTCGCCGAGCGCGTCGAGAAGTCGGGCTTCGCCTTCATCGGTCCGCGTCCCGAGACCATCCGTCTGATGGGCGACAAGGTGAGCGCGAAGAATGCCATGCGCGATGCCGGCGTCCCCTGTGTGCCCGGTTCCGACGGCGCCTTGCCCGACGACCCCAAGGAAATTACCAAGATCGGCCGCGCCGTCGGAACAGGGCGGCCGCGCCGTCGGCTACCCGGTGATCATCAAGGCCGCCGGCGGTGGCGGCGGGCGGGGCATGCGCGTCGTGCATACCGAAGCCGCGCTGATCAACGCGGTCAACATGACCCGCAGCGAAGCCGGAGCAGCCTTCAACAACTCCACCGTGTATATGGAGAAGTTCCTCGAGAATCCGCGCCACGTCGAAATCCAGATTCTCTCCGACGCGCATCGCAATTCGGTCTATCTGGGCGAGCGCGACTGTTCGATGCAGCGCCGGCATCAGAAAATAATCGAGGAAGCACCCGCGCCCGGCATCAACCGTCGTACGCTCGGCCGCGTCGGTGACCGTTGCGCCGAGGCCTGCCGGCGGATCAACTACCGGGGCGCAGGGACATTCGAGTTCCTCTACGAGAACAACGAGTTCTATTTCATCGAGATGAACACCCGGGTTCAGGTTGAACACCCGGTTACCGAGTTGATCACCGGTGTCGACATCGTGCAGGCGCAGATCCGCATCGCCGCCGGAGAAAAGCTCTGGTTCAAGCAGCGTGACATCGAGATTCGCGGGCATGCCGTCGAGTGCCGCATCAACGCCGAAGACCCCTTCAAGTTCACGCCGTCGCCGGGGAAGATCACCAACTGGCACCCGCCCGGTGGCCCGGGCATCCGCGTCGATTCGCACGCATACTCCGGCTACACCGTACCGCCCCACTACGACTCGATGATCGGCAAGGTGATCGCTTACGGCGACACGCGGGAACAGGCGATCCGGCGCATGCGGATCGCGCTGTCGGAAATGATGGTGGATGGCATCAAGACCAATATCCCCCTGCACCAGGAACTGATGCTGGACGAGCGCTTCATCAAGGGCGGCACCAGCATCCATTATCTCGAAGAAAAGCTCGCCGCCAAGAGCGAAGCCTCGAAGGGCAAGTAGCCGGCATGTGGGTCAGCGTCGCTCTGGAAACTGACGCCGCGCACGCGGATGCCCTGTCCGACGCCCTGATGGCGGCCGGCGCGATTTCCGTCAGTGTCGAGGATGCGCTGGCCGGAACCGATCTGGAAATGCCGCAATTCGGCGAACCGGATGGCATGAACAGCGGCCCGGGCACCCCGTTGTGGAGCGAAAGCCGCGTCGTGGCGCTGTTCGACCCGGCCGCCGACCTGCTCGGTCGCGTCGCTGCCGCCACGGTGGCGGCCGGCATTGACGAGCTGCCCGGGATCGAGATGGAAGACGTCGCCGAGCAGGACTGGGTGCGGCTCACCCAGTCGCAGTTCGACCCGATCCGCATCAACCCGCGCCTGTGGATCGTACCCACATGGCATGCCGCGCCCGATCCGGATGCCATCAACCTGATACTCGATCCGGGGCTCGCCTTCGGCACCGGCTCGCATCCGACAACCTTTCTCTGCCTGCAATGGCTGAGCGAAACCCTGCGCGGCGGCGAGACCGTGCTCGACTATGGCTGCGGCTCGGGGATCCTCGGCATCGCTGCAGCAAAACTGGGTGCCGCCTCGGTACTCGGCGTCGACCTCGACGACAATGCCCTGAGCGCGGCACGCGACAACGCCGCCAACAACGGCGTCACGCTGGACTTGCGCCATTCGCGGGAAAGGCTGGAACAGCGCTTCGACATTGTCGTCGCCAACATTCTCACCAACCCCCTCTGCGTGCTGGCGCCGCTGTTGGCAGGACGCCTCGCGCCGGGCGGGCGCCTTGCGCTGTCCGGCGTGCTGGCGGCGCAGGCGGAGCAGGTAATCGCCACCTATGCACCCTTGATTGCCCTGCGCGTCGGGGCCGAACATGAAGGCTGGGTGCGCCTCGAGGGTCAAACCGGGAGCCCCCGGTGCTGACGCGCTGTGCCGCTTGCGGCACCCATTTCCGCGTTACCCCGGAGCAACTCAAGGCCCGTTCCGGCCGCGTGCGCTGCGGTGAATGCCAGCATGTCTTCAACGCGCTGGACAGCCTGATCGAAGAGCCGATGGCGGTGATGGTGTCGCCAGCCGCCGAATCACAAGTACCACCTGATTTTCCGGAGCCCCTGTACCACATCGCAGAGGATGCTGCGACCTATCATCCTGAAGCCGGCACGGATGAGGTCGGGGAACTGCCGCCACCCGTGCCGGATGCTGCGGAAACTCCCGACCCGGAAACGGAACAAGCGGACGATCTGCCGCCATTGCCGGCGGCACCGGCACAGCCGCCGATCGCGGAATTCGGCGATGCGGCTGAACCCGATGCGGCCGAACTCGAAGCAGCCGAACCCGAAGCAGCCGAACCGGTTGCGGAGATCGCTGCCGACACCGCTGCGAGCGACTGGAGCGAACTGATTCCTGTGCCGCCGCGGCGGCACAGGAATCAGTTCGCTCCAGTCCCGCTGGCCGTGGGTGATCGGCAGCCTTGTCGCCCTCGGTGCGCTCGGCCTGCAGGCGGTGCTGGCGTTCCGCATCGAACTGGCGGTGTTGTGGCCCGAGAGCCGGCCGGGCCTGGTCGCCCTGTGCGACGTCGCCGGCTGCGAGGTCGGCCTGCCGGCGAAGCCTGCCCTGATCGGCATCGAGGCTTCCGACCTGCACCCCGATACCGGCCATGCCGGCCGGCTGGTGCTGAGCGCAACACTGAAGAACCGCGCCCCGTTCGCACAGCAGTTTCCTCACCTGGAACTCACGCTCACCGACACGGCGGACAAGGCCATCGCGCGCAAGGTATTGGCGCCGGCAGACTATCTGCCGCAGAACACGAGCCCCGCGCGGGGCATGCAACCCGGCGCCGACATTGCCGTCGCCGTCGCCATCGACTCCGGCGAGATGAATGCCAGCGGCTACCGGCTCTACCTTTTTTATCCCTGATCTTTTTCCGAAAGTGCGCATGAAAACACTTATCTGCGGATCGCTCGCCTACGACACCATCATGGTGTTCGGCGACCGCTTCAAGAATCACATCCTGCCCGAGCAGATCCACATCCTCAACGTCTCCTTCCTGGTCCCGGACATGCGGCGCGAGTTTGGCGGTTGCGCCGGCAACATCGCCTACAACCTCAAGCTGCTTGGCGGCGAACCGCTGATCATGGCGACCATCGGCGACGACAGCGCACCCTACCTGCACCGCCTCAAGCAGCTGGGGCTGGATGCCGGCCATGTCCGCGAGGTTGCCGGCACGTTTACCGCACAGGCATTCATTACCACCGACCTCGACGACAACCAGATCACCGCCTTTCATCCCGGTGCCATGACGCAATCCCATCAGAACAGGATATCGGATGCGCGCGACGTGAGTCTCGGCATCATTTCGCCGGATGGTCGCGACGGCATGCTGCAGCACGCACGCGAGTTCCATGCAGCCGGCATTCCCTTCTTCTTCGATCCGGGTCAGGGCCTGCCGATGTTCGATGGCGAAGAGCTTATGGCTTTCCTCAAGCTCGCCGACTACTGCACGGTCAACGATTACGAAGCAAAGCTGCTGACGGAACGCACCGGGCGCACCTTGGAGCAGCTGGCCGGCGAGGTCGAAGCGCTGATCGTCACCTTGGGCGGCAGCGGATCGCAAATCTACACCGGCAACCGCCGCATCGACATCCCCGTGGCTACCCCGGAGGCGTTGATCGATCCGACCGGCTGCGGCGACGCCTACCGCGCCGGCCTGCTCTACGGCATCGGCAAGGGCTGGGATTGGGAGAAGACCGGGCGGTTGGCTTCGCTGATGGGCTCGATCAAGATCGCACACCGCGGCGGCCAGAATCACAAGCTGACGCAGGACGATATCGCCGGGCGTTACCGCAGCGCATTCGCGGCCGATCTCTGGTAGACCAAAGCCGCGGCCGTCATCGCGGTCCGCGTCGGGCGCAGCTCGCCTTTTTCCCCGTGGCTTGGAGTTCGCACATGCATCGATTCATCGCACTGGCGACTGCGTGCCTGTTGTTCGCGGTCTTCACCGACGCGGCCCTGGCAGCCAAAAGAACCGGAAGTGCCGGATCAAGCCACGGCGCGAAATCGAGCCAGGCCGGCAAGACCCGGTCCGCTGCAAGCAGCGGGGTCCATGCATCAAGCCCGAAAGCGGGAATATCGCACCGCAGCGGTTCCCGCAAGGCGGTCGCTGCCGACCGCGACAGGAACGGGAAAATTGTCCGCAGCCAGAAGGCCAAAAACGACTTCAGGACGTCCCATCCTTGTCCGTCGACGGGCAAGACCCGGGACGCCTGTCCGGGCTACGTCATCGACCACAAGCAAGCGTTAAAGCGAGGCGGTGCCGACGCGCCCGCCAACATGCAGTGGCAGACCCAGGCTACGGCGAAAGCCAAGGACGCACGCGAGTAGCACGGTTGCCCGCGGCCCGTCACCGGCCTCGTGTTACTGCCCGAATTTGACTGCGGGCCGGCTCAGCGAGGAGATCACTTCACCTGTTTCGGTCATCGCCAGGATCGCCCAGCGTATTTGGTTGCTGGTCCGGAACCAGGCGTCAAATTCGTCTACGGTATGGAAATACACCAGGCCGCTTGAGCCGATGTGGTTGTCGCCGTAACGAAACAAACATGAATAGTCGAACATACAGGTGGCCCTCTCCGGCACTCGCTTGATCGCTGCCTGATCAAAAGGATTGTCGGCTGATTTCTGCTTGAATTGAGTCAGATGTTGAAAAGAAAGTCCGGCCGACAACCGCCGTGGTTGCGAGGCTGCGACAGAGGCAGGCCATTTTCTGCCCGGTTTCGTCAGCGCGCCTGCCCGTCAGTCCGCCAGGGCCGCCTGTCGAATGGCATCGGTAGCCCACTGATTCAGGCTCTGGCCGTGAGCAGCGGCGGCGATGGCGGCAGCTTCGTGCGTGGCAGGATCGAGCCGCAGAGAGAATTTGCCGGAGAAGTTCTTGCGCGGATCGACCTCGCGACGCTCGCAGGCTTCGAGGAACACGCGCAGGGAGATTCCGCCCTCGTGCTTCAAGCCATCGACATCCTTGGCGTAAAAATCCGCCCCCCCATTCAGGCCGACGAATTCTCCGCGGAACATCTGGATGTCCGGGTCAAACGAGATAACCGCCTGATAGCCGTTGATCGTCATGGTGTTCATGGTTTCACTCCATTTTCTTCCAGCCATTTGCGAACCGCTGCGACAGCACCCTTGTCAGCATCCGGGGACGGGTGAGGGCGATGAAACACACGCACCACATCGAACAGAAACACCTCAAGGCGCGAACCTTCGCGCTCCGCAATCTCCGCACCCAACTCCCGCAACAGCATCTCGATGTCGGCCCAACGGACATTCGCCGAGACAGGCCGCATATAGATCAGTTCCAGTGTGCGCTGGTGCTTTCTCTTCATGGGCGTATGGTAGCAAATAGTGGTATCAGGCGGCAAGCATTGTCCAATGTGGTTTTGACTCCATGCCCGGCTCGCGGTAGAGATTGAATTCCGCTGTGCCGGTATCGCTGGTAGATGAGCTTGCAGTCCGTCTGCCCGAACAACAAGAAGCTGAAAGTATCCGCACTGATCCCGGAGCGGACCAGCTTTTCCGTGAGCTTTTCCTTGTTACCGGCATCGCATGCTGCCACTGCCTGTGCCATCCGGTAATGAAGCAGCCATGGATGCAGGACAACGCCACCAAAGGCCGCCACACCCAATGCGGCGCCTGCAAGGAAATACCTGGTGCCGGATTTCATCGATAACTGCTCAAAGTCCGATTCGTTACCCGGTAGATGAACATCAAGTAACACTTAAAGCATTTTGGCAACGTCCCTGTAACACTTCGCCCATAGCATGGGAACCGTTGAGTTACCTCCCATTCCTCAACGTTTCATCAGCACTCCTCCCTTTCGCCCCCGACTCACCGTCGGGGGCGTCTTCTTGCAGGGGTTGCAGCAGGGCCGATGGTTAGTAATGATGCCGTAACAACCGGCCGCCACACTGGCGGCTGATAACAGGAGAAAACAATGGAATGTGAAGAATTCCTGGAGCCCGTCGAAGACGAAGAATACGACGACGATCTATAGCCGCACCGGAGATAGCCGGTAACGAATGAAGCCGCCCAGCGCGGCTTTTTTGCGTCCGCTGCAGACTGCGGGAAGCGCCCGGACTCGCTTGTCGATCATCTTCCGATGATTATGTCATTACGACTATTCTTGCACTCAGACGTTGAAAAGGAAGTTCAGGACGTCGCCATCCTTGACGACATACTCCTTGCCTTCCGCCCGCATCTTGCCGGCTTCCTTGGCGCCATGCTCGCCCTTGAAGGCGATGAAGTCGTCGAAGGCGATGGTCTGGGCGCGGATGAAGCCCCTTTCGAAATCGGTATGAATAACGCCGGCGGCCTGCGGCGCCGTGTCGCCGGCATGAATCGTCCATGCCCGCACTTCCTTTACGCCGGCCGTGAAGTAGGTTTGCAGGCCGAGCAGTTTGTAGCCGGCGTGAATCAGCCGGTTCAGCCCAGGTTCGGTCAGGCCGAGATCGGCGAGAAACATCTGCTTTTCGTCGTCCTCGAGATCGGCGATCTCGGCTTCGATGGCGGCGCAGACGGCGACCACTTCGGCCTTTTCCTCTGCGGCATGGCTGCGGACGGCCTCGACATGGGGATTGTTCTCGAAGCCGCCTTCCTTGACGTTGGCGACATACAGCACCGGCTTGGCGGTAATCAGGTAGAAGGGTTTGAGCAGCGCCCATTCCTCCTTTGAAAACTCCAGTGCGCGGATGGCTTTCGCCTGGTTGAGCTGGACCAGACATTTTTCCAGCACCGGCACCAGCAGCTTCGCGTCCTTGTCGCCGCCGGCCTTGGCCTGCTTCGAGTAACGGTTCAAGGCGCGCTCCACCGCCGCCATGTCGGCCAATGCCAGTTCGGTATCGATGACTTCGATATCCGACAGCGGATCAACCTTGCCTGCGACGTGAATCACGTTTTCGTCGGCGAAGCAGCGCACCACATGCACGATGGCGTCGGTCTCGCGGATGTTGGCGAGGAACTGGTTGCCCAATCCCTCCCCCTTGCTGGCACCGGCCACCAGCCCGGCGATGTCGACGAACTCGACGATGGCCGGCTGTATCTTCTGCGGCTTGACGATGGCAGACAGTGCGGCAAGCCGTGCGTCAGGCACTTCGACGATGCCGACGTTGGGCTCGATGGTGCAGAAGGGATAGTTCTCCGCCGCGATGCCCGACTTGGTCAGGGCGTTGAAGAGGGTGGATTTGCCGACGTTGGGCAGACCGACGATGCCGCATTTGAGGGACATGAAATACCTTTACTAATCAATGCACCATCGAGCCGAACGTCGGCATCGTCGAAGTGCCGGATACGCGCAATGGCGATAGCCGTAGAAATCGGGTTAGCGGGACAAAGCAGTAAAAGATGAGCAGTTGCCCAACATTTTGTAGCGGCTTTGTCGCGGAAGATGCCGATTTTAACTCTCACGGAGGCACTCCTCCAAAGGCTTACTGCAACCGACAGGCGCGTCTATCGGGACAAGCTGGTGTGCGGCTTTTGTCTCCAGCTCAATAAACGCAGCCGCACTTTCCTCGTAGCCACGAGCGTTCAGGGCAAACAGTTGCGAATGACGCTCGGCCGCTGGCCTCTCGTCGGTGTCGAGGAAGCGCGTAGTTTGGCTATCACGGCGTTGCGGGATTGCCGGTCGGGTCAGATGCCGGAGCGCAGAGTAATGCCGTCCCTGCCGACAGTTCGTGAGGCGATTCTGACCTACGGGATAGCCAAGCGACTCAAAGCAAGCAGCCGCAAGCGCTATGACTCAATGTTTCGCACCCATTTCAGCGACTGGCTCGATCGTTCCGTCAGTGCTTTGGGCGATTCTGGGTTCGCCGAGGACTGTCACAAGTTCGGCCAGACCAGGGGTGCTGCGCTTGTTGAGGTTGGGCGCAGGGTAGTTGGGGCGCTGATGAAATACATCAACGCCGTGCATGGGTTGAACTTGGTCAGCCCCTTTGGGCGTCTCGCCGCTGCTGGGTTGTTGCCGGCAAGGTCAAAGCCAAGAGCCCGACTGTTGCGCGAAGCTGATCTACCTCAATGGCGAACAGCGGTTGAGAAGCTGGGCAAGAAGCAAAGTGACTACTTGCTGCTGCTCCTCTATACGGGGCTACGGCGAGACGAAGGCATCAACCTGACTCCTGGGGCGGTTGATTTCGCTGGGGGCGTGGTGTCGATTCCAGATACCAAGAACGGCAAGCCACATTCGTTGCCGATCACACCACTGATGGAGGAGATTCTGCGTCGGCGCTGTAAGGGGTTAGCTGCCGCTACCTGCCTTTTCAAGGGCGTCTCGAAGGATCATGTCTATGCGATGGCGCAGCGTCTGGGTGCGCCCCGTTTCATGCTGCATGACCTTCGGAAGATGCTGGCAACCGTTGGTGAGCGTCTCAAGGTAGGCGATGCGGTACTGCGACGGATTCTGAACCATACCGCGCCTAAGTCTGATGTACTGCATTCGCACTATGTCAGCTTGAACACAGAGGATGTGCTACCCGCCCTTGTGATGATTCAAAATGAACTTTGCAGCATGATGGAGAAACAGCAATAGGCATCTGTTGATCATCAATTTGTGAAGGGCTAATCATGGCGATAAAGAACGTCACAAGGGCGCAGTTGTATGAACTGGTCTGGACAAAACCAGCAACCAAGATTGCTAAGGAATTTGAGGTCTCCGACGTTTGGATCAGCAAAGTCTGCAAACGCGCAAACATTCCAAAGCCACCGCCGGGGTATTGGCAGGCACTAGCTGCCGGTAAGTCCGTTTCTCGCACCGCATTACCACCAAACCCACCACTAAAACCTCAGAACTATGTAGTGCTTGCTGATCGTTGGGGTTATAGCGACGAGGCTTATCCTTCACCGCAATGGGATGAACCAAAGACTGACGATGAGCCGATCTCCCCACTTCCACCGCCTCATGTGTTCTCAGAATCAATAGATGATGTAAGAGTTCGTGCGGAACAGCTTACTGCCACTCTGAAATTTGCCGAGACACTAAAGACTCCTCACCACGCGACATCGTTGCTGTTGAAAGGCGACGAGCTTCGCGCCCAATACAACGCAAAGTCAAGTTACGTGTCGGCATGGGATAAGCCCCGCTTTCGCCACCCTTCAGGATTAGCGTTAATAACCGCCTTCAATCAGCTTTTTTGGGGATGGGACGCCTTGGGTGCGACTGTTTCCGTCAGTGGCCGCAAAGATCAGTCTTGTTCAGTGTCGGTTCTAGGATGTCCGTTGAACTTCTACTTTCTCGACCTCGGATGGAGGGAGAGAATTATTGCTGGCAATGAAAATAAGCGTGGCCTAAAGGACATCTTCCGGTATGGCTTCTCCTGGGGGCGCGAGGAGGATGACCGCTACGGAAATCAGAAGCAGAATAATTTGCAGGAATATGACTTACTCACGCCCGAAGTTCTCAGTTCGCTGATCGAGGAGTCAATTGTGCTTGCAGAAGAAACCATTCGTCGCCATGCCGACAGTCATTACAAATGGCTAGTCAGGCGAAGGGAGGAATACATTGAAAATAGAGAACAGCGCCGCCTTGCGACGATTCGCCGACATGAGCAAGAGGTTCAACAACTACTCAAGAAACGAATCGACTTGATCGAGGACGCTATTGATCGTATCGACAGAGCCGACAGGCTGCGAAGCCTGATCGCCGCTTTCGATCAGAAAGCACAATCGTCGAACGAGCCGTTATCTGGTTTTGAGAAGTGGAAACGCTGGGCAACCGATCAAGCCTGCCGAATAGATCCGCGCAATATGTCTATTAAACACGCGGAGCAATGGATAGCCAAGTTTCATCTTCACGCATAAGCTATGACCACATTACCGGAGAATAGATAATGGCTCAGAACCCTTTCTATGTTTATGCGCTTAAAGACCCCAGAGAAAAGCCCGCCAAGCCTTTCTATATTGGCAAGGGAACGGGCAATCGCGCGTGGGAACATCAGGCCAACGTCGATGACTCAGACAAGGGAAGGCTAATCCGGCAAATCAAGGACGCGAGTCACAATGTCATTCATACGATCATGGCAGACGACCTAACTGAGCAGCAGGCACTAAAAATTGAAGCAGAGTTGATTTCGGCATTTGGGATTCGCTCGCAAGGCGGATTGCTCACGAACAGGGTGCGGCCCAACCCAGAAAATATTGGCCGACAGGTCAAGGCTAACGTTCCCGACGGTTGTTATGAAAAGGCCCAGATGGGGCTGGATTTCTTGAAGTCGGCGGTAATGGAGTTGTCAAAGGCAAACCCAACTGGTATCTCCAATTCCGATGCGGCCAAGTATCTTGGACTTCAGTCGGACTACGGCGGCGGATCGAAGGATTACCTTAGCTACAGCATCATCGGCCTTCTGATGAAGGAAGGTCGTTTGCGTCGAAATCCAGGCCGCAAGCACGTCGCTACTGGCGAATAGTCAGACTAGAGCATCCATGACTTTCGACGAGCTATCTGAGTTCATCACGCAGCGAATGCGGATGTCGCATATCTATCAGCCCGTTATGCTGATGCCGGTCGGGTCAGATGCCGGAGCGCAGATTAATGCCGTCCCTGCCGACAGTTCGTGAGGCGATTCCGACCTACGGCTGAGCCAGTCGATTGCAGCTGATGACCATGCCGAAGTCCCGCAACGCAACAGCGGTCAGAACAGCTTCTTGTTCCGTTTCTGCCGGAACGAAGATTTCCCGCTCTTTGCCGCTTAACGCGACGAAAACAATCTTGAACATGGATCACCCCTCCATTTTGCATATCCGGTATCAGCGACAATTGCGCTGGTCATGCTATTGGATTACGGCAGTCCGGTTGTCTTCTTGAGGGCGGGACAAGGATTTGGCGGCAAAGTACCGCGACCCCAGGAAGATTGACGCTGGAGTTTCTGTCTGCGCGCATTGGGACTGCCCGCTGCATTTCAAGACCTTGAAACTGTTTGCGGCATCCCAATATCCGGAATCACGGGCGCTCATCCGAGGCCCGTCAAACCATATCGCTTACTTTTTAAAGGATATTCAAATGCGTACCATCGACCTATCCACTCTTTCCCGCTCTGCCATCGGTTTCGAGAATTTGGCGCGGATTCTTCAAGCACAGCGCGTTGAGCAGCAGCCGAGCTACCCGCCGTATAACATCGAACTTGTCACCGCGGACCAGTACCGGATTTCCATGGCAGTTGCCGGTTTTGACCGCTCCGAACTCGACGTTGAGGTCGAGGGCGACACGCTCAAGATCTCCGGCTGCAAACAGAAGATCGAGCAGACTTCGACCTATCTGCACCGTGGCATCGCCACACGCGACTTCGAGCATCGCTTCAAACTCGCCGACATGGTCAATGTTGTGAGCTCGTCCCTCGATAACGGTTTGCTCAATATCTCGTTGGTGCGAGTGATCCCCGATGCTTTGAAACCGCGCAAGATCGCCATCGGCGGTGTAGAGGACAATCTGCGTGTGTTGGAGCGCAAAGCGGCCTGAGCGACCACCGGCGGGGCGGCCGGGTTGCCTGAGCAAGGAACCGGAGCAAGCGCCGCCCCCAAGAGCGATGTGCTGTATTCGCACTATGTCAGCCTCAACGCGCATGACATTGCCGTACCGGCGATGCCGCATCTGAGGCTCGCGGTTTTATGCTTTGGTTGAAACTTCCGTTGCCGGGGGCGTCGGTTTCGAATTGATGCGTTGCGTGGCTGCGCTGAAGTCCCCCCGGGCCAGAGCCGGCCAGGCAAGCAGCGCGCGATCCAGCGCGGCGTCGATCTCGCCGCGTTCTTCCTTGCGTGGCGGCTTCAGCACATAGTCGACGACCTCGTTGCGGTCACCGGGATGACCGATGCCGATGCGCAGCCGCCAGTAGTCCTGGGTACCCAGATGCGCGGTGATGTCCTTGAGGCCGTTGTGGCCGCCCAGGCCACCGCCGAACTTGAGCCGCATCTGCCCCGGCGGCAGGTCCAGCTCGTCGTGCATGACCAGCATTTCGGCCGGCTCGATGCGATAGAACTGGGTCAGCGCCCGCACCGACTGGCCGCAGCGGTTCATGAAGGTCTGCGGCAGGAGGAACCAGAGTTCGCCGGCGCTTTGCCCGCCGGCGCGCGCCCGGCCGGCAAGTCCGTGAAAGCGCGACTCGCGACCCGGATTGACGCCGAGTTCGTGCGCCAGGCGCTCACAAAGCCAAAACCCGGCATTGTGCCGGGTTTCAGCGTATTCGGCCCCGGGGTTACCGAGGCCGACTATCAGACGCAGCGAAGCCTGCAAGCGCTTATCTCTTGTCGGTCTTCTCGGCCTTCTTCTCGGCCTTCTTTTCGACCGGAGCCGCAGCAGCGGGGGTTGCTTCGGCCGCAGCGACTTCCTCCTCGGCCTTGCCGCCGCGGACGATGACAGTCGCCACCACGGGATCTTCGCCCTTGTGCAGCACGGCTTCCACACCGGCCGGCAGCTTGAGTTCGGAAACGTGCAGCGAATGGCCGCTGGTCATATCCTTCAGATCGACTTCGATGAAGGCCGGCAGGTCTTTCGCCAGACAACGTACGTCGAGATCGGACATGACGTGCTGGACCATGCCACCGGAAAGCTTCACGCCCGGCGAAACATCGGCATTGACGAAGTGCAGCGGCACTTTCTGGTGCAGTTTGTGGGCGGCATCGACACGCTGGAAATCGGCGTGCAGGATCACCGGCCGGTAGGGATGGCGCTGCACATCGCGCAGCAGGCACATTTCCTTCTTGCCGTCGAGATTGACGTTGAGCACGGAGGAATAGAAGGCTTCCTTGCGCAACAGCTGAAACAGCTCGTTGTGGTCGATATCGATCGACTGCGGCGTGGCCCCGCCGCCGTAAAGTATGCCGGGAACCCGGCCGGTGCGACGCAGGCGGCGGCTCGCTCCGGTGCCCTGTCCATCGCGCTTGTTTGCATTGAATTCGAGTTGCATGATTTACTCCAGTAGGTGCTGCAGGGTGAAATCCCTCGCCCGCGACCAGGCAAGGGGGTAAAGAATCAGTCCATGAAGAGCGAGGAGACGGAAGACTCGTTGCTGATGCGCAACATCGTCTCGGCCATCAGCTCGGCAATCGAAATCTGCCGGATGCGGGGGCAGCCGCGGGCTTCTTCGGACAGCGGAATGGTGTCGGTCACGACCAGTTCGTCGAGTTCCGACTCGACGATCCTCGACACCGCGCTGCCGGACAGCACCGGATGCGTACAGTAGGCCAGCACGCGCTTGGCGCCGTGCTCCTTAAGTGCCTGCGCCGCCTTGCACAGCGTGCCGGCAGTGTCCACCATGTCGTCCATGATGACGCAGGTGCGGCCATCGACTTCACCGATGATGTTCATGACTTCCGAGACATTGGCCTTCGGCCGCCGCTTGTCGATGATCGCCAGGTCCGACTCCAGGCGCTTGGCCAGCGCCCGGGCGCGCACCACGCCGCCGACGTCGGGCGAGACCACCAACAGGTCCTCGTGGCGCTGCTTCCAGATGTCGCCCAGCAGGATCGGCGCGGCATACACGTTGTCGACCGGGATATCGAAAAAGCCCTGGATCTGGTCGGCATGCAGGTCGACCGTCAGCACGCGCTGCACGCCGACGGTCTGCAGCATGTTGGCAACCACCTTGGCCGTGATCGCGACACGCGCCGAGCGCGTCCGCCTGTCCTGCCGGGCATAACCGAAATAGGGGATGGCGGCAGTGATGCGCCCGGCCGAGGCCCGCTTCAGGGCGTCCACCATCACCATCAGTTCCATCAGGTTGTCGTTGGTGGGATAACAGGTCGACTGCAATACGAAAACGTCATGGCCGCGCACGTGCTCGAGAATTTCGCAGCTCACCTCGCCATCGGAAAAGCGACCGACATTGGCGCGTCCAAGCGAAATGTGCAGGCGCTTGACAACATCGGCCGCCAGCTTGGGATTGGCGTTGCCGGTAAACACCATCAGGCTGTCGTAGGCCATGTCGGTCTGCTGTGACTAGGTTGGCAAATGAGTTGGCTGGGGAGGAAGGATTCGAACCTTCGCATGCTGGAATCAAAATCCAGTGCCTTAACCAACTTGGCGACTCCCCAACATCGGCACCCCGCCTTGACAGCGGAGGTCGAAAGGACGCGCATTTTCGGGGTTTTCGCTCCTGCTGTCAAATAATGGCGAGCGGATGCCGGTCCATTCCGGCGGCAACAAAGCCGTGCATATCCGCAGGCAGAGCGGCCAGGGCGGCCCGCGCCGCCGGCTCTGCGGCGAATTCGACGAAACAGCAGGCGCCGGAACCGCTCATCCGCGCATCGCCGCAGTGCCGCAGCCAGTCGAGATGGCGCGCCACCTCCGGGTAGAGCGCGCAGGCGACGGTTTCCAGATCATTGCGGCCGAAGCCCGGCCGCCAATCGCCGGCAGCGATGGCGGGCGTGTCGCGGCGCAGTTGCGCGGAACCGAAGATTCCGGCCGTCGGCACGGCAACGGCGGGAACCAGCAGCAGATACCAGGCCGGCGGCAGGGTGATGTCGGCAAAGCATTCGCCCACTCCTTCGGCAAAGGCCGTGCGGCCGTGGATGAAGATCGGCACATCGGCGCCCAGGGCAAGGCCTATCCGTTGCAGTTGCAATGAATCGAGTCCGGTGTGCCACAGGCGATTGAGTGCCATCAAGGTCGTCGCCGCGTCCGAACTGCCGCCACCGAGACCGCCGCCCATCGGCAATCGCTTGTCGACGTGGAGTGTGACTCCCGTGGTAACACCGGTCGCCGCGCGCAGCGCATGAGCCGCACGGACGGTGAGATTCGTTGCGCAAGGCACGCCGGGCAAGGGAGTCGCCAGCACGATGCGGCCATCGTCGCGCGCTTCGCAGCGTAGGGTGTCGCCGAAATCGAGAAAGCGGAATACGGTTTGCAGCAAATGGTAGCCATCGGCGCGGCGTCCGACGACATGCAGGAACAGGTTGATCTTGGCCGGGGCCGGCCAGTCGCGTTGCCAGTCGCTCATTCAGGTGCGTCCCATTCATCGACGATGAGTTTGAGTCCGACATCCTCGCGGCTGGCTTCCATCACCCGCAACAGGCGGCTCCGGCGCAACACCGTGGTATCGCTGATGACGACCTGCCAGCCGTCGACTTCGCCGCTCAGGGCCGGCCGCGCGCCGCGCAGCCAGTCGGCCATTGCCTCCAGCGGCAAGGGTGCGCCGGTTACGCGCTGCGCCAGCAGCGCCAGGCTGGCGGCGAGCACGGGCGCCTGATTCGGCTGCGTCAGGCGTGCCCCGCCGGCATCCCGCGTCAGCTCGGCCATGCCTTGTCCCAGGGGCGACATGAGCAGCACCGCATCGCTTTCCCGGGTGTGTTCCCAGCGGAATCGCAGATGGTCGCTGTGCCCGCCCTGGCGCAGGGAAATACGTCCTTCGGCAATAAAGCGCTGCAACGGCGGACCCAGCGTGAGCGCGGCAGGGGATGGCGGCGGCAAGCCGGCACAGGCCGTCAGCAACAGCGCGAGCAGGCAAGCCGGCCAGGCTTTCAAGGCACGAATCGCTTGATCGTCGTTGCCAGCGCTTCGTTGCCCGGATGAGCCTTGGTCGCCTCGCGCCAAATCGCCAATGCCTCGTTCGGCCGGCCCAGAGCCCACATCACCTCGCCGATATGGGCGGCGATCTCCGCATCCGGCTTCCTGGCATAAGCCATCTGCAGGGCCTCCAGGGCGGCCGTCAGCTTGCCCTGGCGAAACAGCAGCCAGCCCTTGCTGTCGAGAATGAAGGGGTCATCGCGCTCCAGCGACAGGGCCTTGTCGATCAACTGCGCCGCTTCTTCAAGGCGCAGATTGCGGTCGGCAAACGAATACCCGAGCGCATTGTAGGCTTGCGCCGAGTCCGGCTTGAGGACCATCAGGCGCCGCAGATGACGCTCCAGCACATCCACATAGCCGAGCTTCTCCGCCGCCAGTGCCGTCTCGTACAGGATGTCGGGCTGATCCGGCTGAACTTCCAGCGCCTTGGCGAGGAAAGCAAACGCCTCGGCGTGCAGCCCGGCATCGCGCAGCAACTGCGCTTCGGCCACCAGCAGGCGAGTGTCCCCCGGCGTGCCGGCGCGCGCCGCCGCAAGCCGCTCGCGCGCCGCCGCAAGCTTGTTCTGGCGCAGCAATATCTGGGCTCCCCGTACCTTGGCCGGCGTCGCATGTTCGCTGGCTGCGACCAGGTCGTACCAGGCCAGGGCGTCGTCGAGACGCCCGGCTTCCTCCCGGCTTCCTCGGCGATCTGTCCCAGGTAGAAGCGGGCCGGGTCGAGGTCGCCGCGACCGAGTTCGACGAAACGCTTGAGTGCCTGTCCGGCTTCGGCGGTGTCGTTGACTTGCAGCGAGAGTATGCCGACGGCGTAGAGCATGTCCGGATTATCCGGATTGGCCGACAGCAGGCGCCGGAATTCAACGCGCGATGCCTCGTAGCGCTTTTCCGCCACCAGTGTCCGGGCATACCCCAGGCGCACTTCCTGGGCTTCGGGATTGACCGCCAGCCAGGTTTTCAGGAAATCGATCTGCGCTGTTCCCTTGGGCAGCAGTTCCGCCTTGAACAAGGCCGCCAGTTCCCACGCCGGACGCAGTTCCAGTGCGCGATCGATCTCGCGGTGGGCGGCGGCGCCATCGCCCGCGCCGATCGCCATCTGGGCGAGCACCAGGCGGGCTTCGGCAAGATCGGGATAAGGCCGGGCCAGTTGCTCAAACAGGCGCCGTATCGCCGCCTTATCCGGATAACGGGCGAAAATGCGCGCCAGTCGCATCAGTGCATCACCCGTACGCGGGGCTTCCGCTGCCAGATCTCGGGCGAGGCTGACGGCCAGTTCGTCGATGCGTCCGCTCGCCAGCAGCAGCGTCGATAGCATCTGCTTTGCCTCTTGCGACGCCGGCTCCAGAGTCAGCCAAAGTCTGGACGCGTCCAGCGCGGCATCGTACTGGCGCGCGTGAAAGGCAATTTCCGCCGCCCGGCGTACGATTCGCGGATCGCGTGTGCTGGTTGCCAGATCAAGATAGGCACTGGACGACAGCCCGAACTGGCCGCGCTGAGCGGCGATTTCAGCAAGCAGGAACTGGTAGAGGATCTGTCCGGTCAGTTCCTGCTTGGGCAGCAGGTCTTCCCGTGCCTCGGCAGTCGCAAGCGCATCGGGCACCTGCGCTTCTGCACAAGCACCGGCCAACGCGAGAAACAGCGCAAGGACGAAGGAAAAAAAGTTCATGGGCGTGGTACCTGAGCGGAACACCGCTGCCAGACAGTGCGGTCACATACAATGCGGTGATGTTAGCAGTTTCATCCGATGTTTCGTGCGAGCCCCGGCATGCCTGAATTGCCCGAAGTCGAGGTCACCCGTCGCGGCATTGAACCGGTACTCGCCGGCAGCCGTGTCTCCGCTGTCATCGCCCGGACACCGGCACTGCGCTATCCGCTGCCGGAAAACCTGGGGCGGATACTCGGCGGACACCGCCTGGCGGCCGTCAGCCGGCGCGGCAAATACCTGCTGCTGGATTTCGGCCACGGCCATCTGCTGATCCACCTCGGCATGTCCGGCAGCCTGCGGCTGGTTCCGGCCGGCCTGGCGGCCGCAGCGCATGATCATTTCGATCTGGTGTTCGCCGTCCGCGGCAGACCCATGGCATTGCGCTTGCGCGATCCGCGCCGTTTCGGCGCGATTCTCTGGCTGGATGGCGATCCGTGCGCCCACCCGCTGCTGGCCTCGCTCGGCGTCGAGCCGCTGACGGCGGAGTTCAATGCCAAATGGTTAAAGGACGAACTGGCCGGTCGCTCGGCGGCGATCAAGCCGACCTTGATGGACAGCCACCGTGTCGTCGGCATCGGCAACATCTACGCATCGGAAAGCCTGTTCCGCGCCGGCATCGATCCGCGCACCGCAGCAGGACGGATTTCCCGGCAGCGCCTGGAACGTCTCGTGCCGTCAATCAAGGCGACGCTGAACGCGGCGATCGAAGCCGGCGGCAGCAGCCTGCGCGACTTCATTCATTCGGACGGCAGTTCCGGCTACTTCCAGCAGCAGCATTTTGTCTATGGCCGCAGCGGCGAACCCTGCCGCGTCTGCGGCCATGCCGTCAGGGAACTGCGTCAGGGGCAGCGCGCGACTTTCTTCTGCGGACGCTGCCAGCGCTGACGGCGGCGACGGCTGTCCTGCTACTTGGCAGTCAGCTTCTGATACTTGGCCATCAGCTGATCCTTCGACTCGACATGGTTCGGGTCGTCCGGAATGCAGTCCACCGGGCAGACCTCGCGGCACTGCGGCGTGTCGTAGTGGCCGACGCACTCGGTGCATTTGTTGGCATCGATGACGTAGGTTTCGTCACCCTGCGAAATCGCGTTGTTCGGGCATTCCGGCTCGCAAACGTCGCAGTTGATGCATTCATCGGTGATCATCAGGGACATGGTATTTTTCCTTTGGGCTTTTTTCCGGACTGTCAGTTGCGCTGCTTGATTTTTTCGGCCAGTCGCATCTGGACTTGCCGCGGCACGAACTTGGAGACATCGCCGCCGAGCGAGGCAATTTCCCGCACTATCGTCGCCGAGACGAACATGTACTGGTCGGACGGGGTGAGGAATATGGTTTCGACATCGGGGTAGAGATTGCGGTTCATGCCCGCCATCTGAAATTCATATTCAAAGTCGGACACCGCGCGCAGGCCGCGCATGATCACGCTGGCGCCGTGCTGCCGCATGAAGTCCATGAGCAGGCAATCAAAGCCGTGGATCTCGACATTGGGATAGCCGGCCAGCACCTCGCGGGCGATCTCGACGCGCTCTGCCAGAGAAAACATCGGGCGCTTGGTGCGGCTTTCGGCAACGCCGATGATGACCCGTTCGAAGAGGGCCGACGCCCGCCGCACGATGTCCTCGTGACCCTTGGTCAGGGGGTCAAATGTTCCCGGATAAACGGCGATATTTTTGCTCATGCCTGCTCCAGCAGGTGAAAGAAAACCTGGCCGGCCTGCCCCTGCTTCACCACCGACCAGCGCCCCAGTTTCTGCAGAGGCCTCTCGGCTTCCGCGTACAGCCTTGCACCTGCGGCCGCCAGTTGATCCAGTTGCGGCTCTACCTGCGCCAACCAGCCCTGACCATAAGGCGGATCAAGAAATATCAGATCGAAGCGCCGGGCGGGAGAGGCGGCGAATTTTAGCGCATCGCAGCAGAATAGTTCCAGGCGAGGACACTTGAATCCTGCGGCATGAATTTGCAGCGCCGCGAACGCCTGACGCGAGCGCTCGACCAGGGCGACGTAGGCCGCGCCGCGCGAGGCCGCTTCAAAGCCGAGGATGCCGCTGCCGGCGAACAGATCGAGGCAGGCGAGGCCGCCAAGATCCTGTCCCAGCCAGTTGAACAGGGTTTCGCGCACCCGGTCCGGCGTCGGCCGCAGGCCGGGCGCATCGGCTACCTGTATCAGGCGGCTGCGCCATTCGCCGCCAGTGATGCGGATGCGGCTCAAGACGGCTCAGTCGGCGGCCACAACTACCGTAACCAGGTTTTCAGCCTTCACATGACGGGCAAAGGCGGCTTTCACCTGCTCCGCCGTGACGGCCTGCACCTTCGCCGGGAATTCATCGAGGTAGGTCAAGGGCAGGCCGTAGAAGCCTATTGCTGACAGGTAGCCGAGCAGCTTGGCGTTGCTGTCCATGCGCAACGCCAGGCCATCGATCATGTTCTTCTTCGCCGCCGCGAGTTCCTTCCGGCCGGGTCCTTTGGCAATGTATCCGGTGAGCACTTCGTCCACCACCTTGAGCGCATCGCCGACCTGCTCGCGCTTGGTTTGCAGACCGATCTCGAACGGACCCTCGAGTTTTCGCGGAGCGAAGTACGAATACACGCTATAGGCATAGCCGCGCTTTTCGCGGACCTCCTTCATCAGTCGCGAAACGAAGCCGCCGCCACCCAGGGTGTAGTTGCCCACCAACAGGGGAAAATAGTCGGGATCGCTGCGGCTGATCGCCGGCAGCCCGATATGGACATGGCTCTGCGCCGCCGGATGCGCGATCTTTATGGTTGTGCGCAGCGGCTTGGTTACCGCCGGCGGCACCAGATCGCCGCCTCCGGCCGGCAGTGCTTCGGTCAGCCGCTGGGCGATGGCTTCCGCTGCGGTCCGCGATACGTCGCCGATGATGGAAACGATGGCGCCGGCGGCACCGTAGTGCTGACGGTGGAATGTCACCAGGTCCTCGCGCGTGATGGTCGCCACGCTCTCGGCCGTGGGACTGACGCCGTACGGGTGGCCGGGGTAGATCGCGGCGGCGAAGCGCTTGCCGGCGATGGCGTCGGGGCGCGTCTCGGCCTCGCGGATACTGGCGATGCTGCGGCCTCTTTCACGCTCCAGCGCGGCTTGCGGGAACGTCGGCGCCGAGAGGATGGTGCGCATCAGGTCGAGTGCGGCGTCGCGCTGCGGCTGGGCCGAAAGGGTGCGCAGGCTGATGCTGGCGCGGTCGCTGTCGACCCCGCCGCCGAGGTGCGCGGCGATGTCCACCAGGCGTCCGGCGATGTGTTCTTCATCGAGGCCGGCGGCACCGGTTTCGAGCAGGCTATGCGTCAGGCCGGCAAGTCCCGATTTGCCGGCGGGAACGAATGCCGCTCCCGCGGCAAAGTCGATCTGGACATCGAGGATGGGCAGGACGCGGGTCTCGACGAAATACACCTTGGCGCCGGAAGGCGCGGTCCAGTGCTCGATCTTTACGCCGGCCAGGGCGAGCGTCGAAACCAGGGATGACAGCAGGAGAACAATCAGGGTACGCATCAGTGCCTCACTGCCACGGAGGGCTTCTTCGGTTTGCTCTTGTCGACGGGCTGCGGATCGAGTACGGCAATGCTCAGGGCATCGTCCTTGAAGTATTTTCTCGCCACCGCCTGAACCTCTTCAGCCGTCACGCTTTTCAGCTGCTCCAGCATGGCATCGATGTCGCGCCAGGACTCGCCGGCCGCCTCGGCGCCGCCTATCTCCATGGCCTGCGCCATCAGTGAATCGCGCTTGTAGATCTGGGCGGCAATCGACTGGGTCTTGACGCGGGTGAGTTCCTCCGCCGACACGCCTTCGTCCTGAATGAGCTTGATCTCGGCTCGCAGCGCGGCTTCCAGATCGGCAATGGTTTTTCCTTCCGCCGGCTGCCCGTCGAGGACAAAACTTGCCTCGCCGCGCAGCGTGCCGTCGTAGCCGGCGCCGGCCGATTGCGCGACGCGGCTGCCGCGCACCAGGTTGCGGGCAAATCGCGAAGCATCGTGGCCGTCGAGCACGGTTGCCAGCACGTCCAGCGCGTACGGGTCGCGATCCTTCTGCACATCGCGCAGCCTGGGCGCCTTCCACGCCATCGCCAGGTAGGGCAGCTGCGCCGGCGCCTTGACGCTCAGCCGCCGCATGCCGGCCTGCTCGGGCTCGTTCTGCGGCTTGCGTTGCGGCAAGGCGCGGGCCTTGAGCGGACCGTAGTACTTCTGCGCCAGGCGGAACACCTCGCGGTGATCGACATCGCCCACCACCACCACATAGGCATTGTTCGGCGCATACCACAGCCGGTACCAGTCGCGCGCGTCCTGCCACGTCAGGTGCTCAAGATCGTCCATCCAGCCGATGATCGGACGGCGATAGGGATGCGCCTGGAACATTGCCGAGTTGAGCGCCTCGTGCACCAGCGCATGCGGGTCGTCGTCGGTGCGCAAGCGCCTTTCCTCCATCACCACCTTGATCTCGGAGGAAAACTCCTTGGCGTCCAACCGCAGATTCGCCATCCGGTCCGCTTCGAGTTTCATCATTTCCGGCAGGGCGGCCTTCGGCACGATCTGGAAGTAGGCGGTGTAGTCACGGCTGGTGAAGGCGTTGTCGCGTCCGCCGGCTTCGGCCACGCGCTTGTTGAACTCGCCTGCAGCCAGATTCGTGGTGCCCTTGAACATCAGGTGTTCCAGGGCATGGGCGACGCCCGACGTGCCGTCTTTCTCGTCCATGCTGCCGGCACGGTACCAGACCATATGCACCGCCGTCGGCGCCCGCCGGTCCTCCTTGACGATGACGCGCAAGCCGTTGGCGAGCTGGGTTTCAAAAGGGTTGGCAAGACCCGGCGCCGGTACCGCGGCGAACGCCAGCAAGCTTAAGGCTGCAAACAATGGTTTCATGGACAGGGGTATCGACATGTGGCTGACAGGGTTGAAAAAACGGCTTCTGATAGAATTCCGGAGGCGCACATCTTAGCGCGGCTCCAGCCTCCGACCGCATTCCGCATGTTTGGTTTCCTCAAGACAAAAAAGGACGACCCCGCCGCCCCGGCCGCCGAGATAACGGCCCCCCCGTCGCCGCGCACTTCGTGGCGCGAACGCCTCAAGAACGGGCTTTCCCGCACCCGCGATACCCTCAACACGCCGCTGACCGAACTTTTCAGCCGGGCGAAGATCGACGATGAACTGCTCGACGATCTGGAAACCACACTGCTGATGGCGGATTGCGGCGTCGACGCGACGCAGTGGCTGCTGGCTGAACTCAAGGCCAGCGTCAAGCGCGACCGGCTGGAAACCCCGGCGCAACTGCGATCCGCTCTGGCCAGGGGGCTGCAGACCCTCCTCGCGCCGCTCGAGAAAACGCTCGACGCGGGCGGCCATCAACCCTTCGTGATCATGATCGCCGGCGTCAACGGCGCCGGCAAGACCACCTCCATCGGCAAGCTGGCGAAACATTTTCAGAGCCAGGGCAAGAGCGTTCTGCTGGCGGCCGGCGACACCTTCCGCGCCGCGGCGCGTGAACAGCTGACGGCCTGGGGGGAACGCAACGGCGTCACCGTCATATCCCAGGAGTCCGGCGATCCGGCAGCCGTCGTGTATGACGCCATCAGCGCCGCGCGTGCCCGCAAGATCGACGTCGTGCTCGCCGATACCGCCGGGCGCCTGCCGACCCAACTGCATCTGATGGAAGAAATTGCCAAGGTGCGCCGGGTCATCCAGAAGGCCGATGCGTCGGGTCCCCACGAAGTCCTGCTGGTACTTGACGCCAACATCGGCCAGAACGCCGTGCAGCAGGTCAAGGCCTTCGACAAGGCCATCGGCGTCAGCGGCCTGATCATCACCAAGCTTGACGGCACGGCCAAGGGCGGTGTGCTCGCCGCCATCGCCCGCCAGTGTCCGAAGCCGGTGCGCTTCATCGGCATCGGCGAGGGCATCGACGACCTGCAAGCCTTCCGCGCCGACGAGTTTGTCGAGGCCTTGCTCGGGTCACCTTAGTGATTCGCTTCGACCGCGTCTCCAAGCGCTATCCGCCCGGCGTCGATGCGCTTTCCGACCTCAGTTTCGAGGTGGCGGAGCGGGAAATGGTTGTTGTCAGCGGTCACTCGGGAGCGGGCAAGTCGACGCTGCTCAAGCTGGCTGCAGCAGTGGAAAGCTCCACCGGGGGAGCGGTTCTGGTCGGCGGCCAGAACCTGAGCGGACTCTCGCGTTCGGCCTTGCCCTACCTGCGCCGGCGCATCGGCATGGTGTTCCAGGATCAGAAGCTGCTGTTCGATCGCAGCGTATTCGAAAATGTCATGCTGCCCTTGTCGATCGCCGGCTTCCCGCCCAGGGAAGCCGCCGGCCGGGTGCGCGCGGCGCTGGACAAGGTCGGTCTTGCCAGCCGCGAAAAAGCCCTGCCGGTGATGCTCTCCGGGGGGGAACAGCAGCGCCTGGCGATCGCCCGCGCCGTGGCCAACCGTCCGCGCCTGCTGCTGGCCGATGAACCCACGGCCCATCTCGATGGCGAGACCGCGGCGGATGTGGGGCGCATCTTCAACGAATTCCACCATGTCGGCGTCACGGTGCTGATTGCCACTTATGCCAGGGAGCTGTTTCCGGCGGCGCGCTGCCTGCGGCTTGATCACGGCAAGCTGCTGCCATGAAGATCTGGCTGTTTCACCATCGCGATGCCGCCCTGCTGGCCTGGCGCAGACTGACTGCCGCCCCGCTCAGCAGCCTGCTTTCCCTGCTCGCCATCGGCGTCGCGCTGGCCCTCCCGGCCGGAGGCCAGATGCTGCTCGCCAACGCGCTGCAACTGGCCGGCACGACCTCCGCCGTGCCGCAGATTTCCATCTTCATGGCGGGCAACGCAGAACGGCGGGCGGCAACCGAGATTGGAGCGCGCCTGGCCAAGTACGGCGGCGTCAAGCAGGTGCAATTCCTGCCGCGGGAAGAGACGCTGGCGCGAATGAAAACCAGCCCCGGCCTGCGTGACGTGGTCGACGCTTTGCCGACAAACCCGTTCCCTGATGCTTTTGTCGTTACCGCCACGGATGACTACCCGGACGCGCTGGAAAGGCTCGCGGTCGAGTTCCGCCAATGGCCCAAGGTCGAGCACGTGCAGCTCGATTCGGCCTGGGTGCGCCGGCTCGATGCCCTGTTCCGGCTCGGCCGCACCGCGGTAATGCTGCTCGGCGCGCTGCTCGGTGCCGGGCTGATTGCCATCAGCTTCGGCATTATCCGCGCGCAAGTGCTGACGCACCGGGCAGAAATCGAGGTCAGCGCGCTGCTCGGGGCCACGGACGGTTTCATCCGCCGCCCCTTCCTTTATTACGGCGTGCTGCTGGGCCTCGGCGCAGGCATCGTGGCCTGGCTGCTGGTCGGCGCCGCCGCGCTCTGGCTGCGCGCACCGCTGAGCGAACTGGTGCGGCTGTACGAACTCACTCTCGATCTGCGGGCTCTTGACGGGCGCGACACGGCCCTGCTGCTGGGCTTTGCCGCCGGCCTCGGCTGGCTGGGCGCGATGATTTCCTTGCGCCAGCATCTGCGGCAATGATGACGGGCGACAACTGGTATCCTGAATCGCGCATTTGACGGCAGCCGTCGCTGAGTTGATTGCGGGGACGAACAGGAAACTGCCGGATAACAATATTCCAGAGAGGAGACGCATCATGCGCTTCGGATTTCACACGTTCATGGTTGCCCCTGAGGAATTGCAGGACATCGCCCGTACTGCGGATGAATGCGGCTGGGACAGCATCCAGGTGGCCGATGCCCCGTTTTTTCCGGAGGTCATCTCGGTTCCCTATCCGTATCACCCCGACGGCACGCGCTTCTGGCCCCTCGACATGCCGGTACTGGATCCCTGGGTGGCGATCACCGCCATGGCCTCGGTAACCAAGCGCATCCGCTTCATTCCCTCCGTTCTCAGGCTGGCGGTCCGCCAGCCTTTGCTGGAGGCCAAGAGCCTGTGCTCGGTGGCAGCGATTTCCAATGATCGCGTCGCTCTGGGCGTGGGACTGGCCTGGATGCCCGAGGAATTCAAATGGCTCAAACAGGACATGAAGACCCGCGGCGCGCGCCAGGACGAGGCCATTCAAGTGCTTCGCCTGCTGATGCAAGGCGGCATGGTCGAGTTCCACGGCAAGTACCACGACTTCGACCGACTGATAATGGCACCGGTACCCAAGAAGCGGATTCCCATCTATGTCGGAGGCACGACGAAATTCGCTTTGCGCCGTGCCGCGCGCTTCGGCGACGGCTGGATTGCCGTGATTCACACCAGGGACGAGATCAAGGGCCTCGTCGCAGAACTCAACAGACTCCGCGCCGAGTTCGGGCGCGAGAAGGAAGCCTTCGACATCATGCTGCACTGCCCGGACGTCCAGACCGTCGACGAAATCCGTCGCCTCGAGGACATCGGCATCACCGATCTGCAGATCACGCCGTGGACCCAGACCGTCCGGGCTGAAGAAGGTGTCGGCGCCATCATGCGCCAGCAGCCGCCGCTGGCGGTGAAGCAGGAAGCCATCAAGCGCTACAGCGAGGAAGTCATCGCCAGGTTTCACTAGCGCATCCCTCCGTTGGCGGGGTCCGGCGCGGGGCATTCACGGTTTTATGCAGGGCGCCCGCCGGGCAGGCGGTCAGCAGCAGATCAGCATAGTCTGTCTGGACGATGTCCGGTGGCGGAGGGAGTTTCTATGCTCATGCGGGCGATTATTGTGGTATTTTGTCATGCCCGATGGATTTTCGGCGCCGTGCATGTTGCGACCGGATTCCTTATAGAAAGACAATGTCTTTGAGAGGAGATAGTCATGATTCAATGCCGCATGGATCGATTCCGGGTGCGCGTTCTGCCCGCAATGCTCGCCGCCGCTTTTTCCGGCGTCTGCGCCAACGCTAGCGCCCAGGCTCAGGCGCTGGAAGAAGTCATCATTACCGCGCAAAAGCGCTCCGAGAATCTTCAGGACGTGCCGATCTCGGTCTTGTCGCTGAATGCCAAGACGCTGGAGAATCGTGGTGTCGTCAGCCTCGCCGACGTCAACGACGGCTCGGTGGTCGGCCTCAACCTGGCCCCCTATCCCGGCAGTGCCGATGTCTTCTTCCCCACCTTCCGCGGCATCACCACGAACTCCCTTTTCGTCACCGCGCCGAACCCCATCGCCGTGCATCTCAACGGCGTGTTCCTGTCGCAACTCGTCGGCCTTTCCAATCCGGCCGCCGACCTGGAGCGCATCGAAATCCTCAAGGGCCCGCAGGGTGTGATGTCAGGCCGCAACGCCACCGGGGGCGCGCTGAACATATTCACGGCCAAGCCCACTCTCGGCGAGTTCGACTTCAAGCAGCAGATCACCTTTGCCGACCGCAAGCAATTTCTCTCCAAGACCGTCGTCAATGTTCCGCTCAGCGATACCGTGGCGGCGAAGGTTGCGTATCTCAACAGTTCGCGCGACAGCCAGGGCGTGAACAACTCGGCGCCCGGCGGCGTCAAGTTCGGCGAGCACGATTCCGATGCCTGGCGCTTCGACGTGCGCTGGAAGCCGAACAATGCGTTCACGCTCGACTACGGTTATGACTATTCGCTGTCCAAGGGCTATGACACGCCGGCGCAGTGCCTGTATGCATCGCCGACCTACGTGGCGATGGCCGCAGGCGGCGCCGGTGATTCGCGCAATGTGGCTTTCGTCAACGGCTGCCGGCCGGACAAGCAGGACAGCCTGTACTTCCCCTTTGCCATGGGCAAGAACCGCAACGAGGCGCAGGGACACACCCTCAACCTCGAATGGATCGCCAGCCCGACCCTGACCCTGCGGTCCATCACCGGTTACCGCAAGGTCGACACGCTCAACAATTACAACTACGGCGCCTATGTCGGCGCTGCCGACGTCCGTGCCGACAGCGCACCGTTCACGGTCACCGGCGCCGGTGGCTTCACGCTTGGCACCCCGGTCAAACTGGTCAACGAAGCCTGGTCGCAGGAATTCCAGTTCCTTGGTGCGATCGCGCCCAACCTCAAATACACCGCCGGCGTCTACTACTCGTCGGAAAAGGGCAGCCAGCACTCCGGGCCCAATGTCGGCATGTACATGCCGGGTGCCGTGGTACCCGGGGTGGATATGCTGATGATCGATGCCAAAGGCATCAACTCGGCTACCAGCAAGTCCGTCGCCATCTTCGGCCAGTTGAACTGGACGCCGGACATCCTCGACAAGAAATTGGAAATCATCCCCGGCGTCCGCTTCACCCGGGACCATCGCCGTGCCGACGGCTACAACACCGGCTGGACGATGGGCTATCCGGTGGTTGCCACCGGCGTCGGCACAGGCATACTGCCCTTTGCGGCGTTCCCGATCGCCGCGCCTGACGTGGGATTCACCAGTTCCATCGGCGACCGCACTTTCTCGCAGGCCACACCCGCGCTGTCCTTCGACTACCACTGGAACGACAGGCTGATGAGCTACCTGAAGTTTGCCAAGGGCTATACCAGCGGCGGCTTCGATGCGGTATCCGGTGGCGCGACAGCGGCCGACTTCAGCAAGGGTTTCGACGCCGAGACCATCAAGTCGTTCGAACTCGGCTTGAAGGGCGAGTTCATGGAGCGGCGCCTGCGCACCAACATGGCCTTGTTCCAGAGCAAATACACGAAGGAGCAGAAATCGGTGGCGCTGCCAACCGGAGGCTGGAAGACCGAGAACGTCGGCGGCTCAACCTACGAGGGCTTTGAATTCGATCTGACTGCGGCGCTCACCGAAAGGGCGCGCCTGGGCTTCAGCTATGCGACCTTGAGCCACAAGTACACGAGTTGGATCGACCCGACGACGGGAGCGGATGTGACGGCACTGCGCAAGCTGATCGTGCCCAAGGATGACTTCACCGTCAATCTTGACTATCGTTTCCCCGGCCTGGGCCTGCCGGGACGACTGGACGGCACGCTGAGCTATTTCCATCGCGACCGCACATCGACACCGCTGAACCTGGTTACGCCGAATGTGGAGTTGTATTCGACGACACCGGCTTTCGGCCTGTGGAATGCCCGTATCGCTCTCTCGCAACTCAAGGTCGGCCCGGAAAAGCATGGCGATCTGACGGTGGCGCTGTGGGCAAAGAATCTCACCGACAAGAAGTACATCAACCTGTCCTACCAGGGTTGGACTTCGGCAGGGTCCGCTTCGTGGGGTGATCCGCGCTCGGTTGGTCTGGACCTGATCTACCAGTACTGAAAAGCCGTGTAACTCGCAGCAGGGGCAGCCATGAAAATGGCTGCCCTTTTTTTCGGCGCGCCGGCAATTTCCGACTTCAGGGGTTTGGCCAGCGCGCCAGGAACGAAGCACAACAAGCCGCCGTCGTTGATTTTCTTGGCATCGACAAGTCCACTCTCTGGCGCAAGATCAAGCTGTACAAGCTCTAGCCGGTTTGTCAGCCGGCCCGGTTCTCACCGCTGCCGGATTGACGGCAGGCGGCGGTCCAGATAGTCGCGAAGCTTCAGCCATGCCTGCCAGCCGACAAAGGCGCGGCGCGCCCAGCGCCAGGCGCGTTGCGGCCGGGCTACCAGCAAGGCGACGCCCGCTGCAACGACAAGTTGCGGGTTGCGGCGCACCCAGCGGACGCCCTCGACGGTGCGGTCCGCCGCGCCAAAGACAGGGGCCAGTGCGGCGGCATGGCGACCAAAGTCGATGCGCAAACTTTCGCTGGCGATCTGCAGCCGTTGTTTTTTCAGCGCGAGTTCAAGCGCAGTCGTGCTCACCGGGACTCCGGCGCGCCGCTTGGCGACAGGGCCTCGCGATCCTGGCGCAGTTCCGCCAGACTGCCGGAAAAAAGTTTCGAGCCGGCGCGCGCCAGATTCATCGCCAGCATCAGGCTGGCGATCCCGGCGCCGAGGAAAAGAGCGGCGAAAACGCCCAGCGCCAGCAAGCGGTTGCTTTCCCACAGCAGCACGGTGAGAAAGATGGCGAGGAAGATCAGGCCTGCCGCGATGCAGAGAAACGCGGCGCCGCCGTAGGCCAGCAGGGAAACCAGCCGCATCCGCTCCTCGGCGAGTTCGACGCCGAGCAGTTCGAGGCGATTGTGCAGCAGGGTGACGGCGGTGCCAAGCAGTCCCCTGGTCGAAGCGAACAGACCGCCCCGCTCCGACACCTTGTCCGCGCCATCACCCATTGCTGTTTTCAGCGACGCCCGATCAGCAGGCCGACGATGAAACCGAAGCCGGCGGCGACACCCACCGAACGCCAGGGATTGTCATGCACGTAGTCGTCGGCGGCACGGCCGACCTGCTTGGCCTTGTCCACCACGGCCGCCTCGGCATCAGCCAGCTTGATCTTGGCAGCCGCCAGCCGATCCTGGGTCCTGGCGCGGATATCGGCAACTTTTTCGCCCGCCTGGCCTGCCGTGGCGCGCAGCAGTTCTTCAGTGTCGGCAATCACCAACTTTACGTCGGCAATCAGTTTTTCCTTGGTGACATCGCTCACGTCGCTCATGTTTTTCTCCTTGATTGAAGCCAAAACGTCAGATTACCGATTTTGCTGTTGCGCTGCAATGATCTATGTCATGCGGGAGTCCGGTCGCAGTCAGCCAGGTCGTAATCGACCGTCAGCGGCGCATGATCCGAAAAGCGCTGATCCTTGTACACGCCCACACATCGCGCCGCCGCCGCCAGACCCGGTGTGGCTATCTGGTAGTCGAGCCGCCAGCCGACGTTCTTGGCCCAGGCTTGGCCGCGATTCGACCACCAGGTGTAGGCCTCGCCGGTCGCCTCAGGCAACAGCCGGCGATGCACATCCACCCAGCCCAGGTCGGCGAAGACGGCAGACAGCCAGGCGCGTTCTTCGGGCAGGAAGCCGGAGTTCTTCTGGTTGGATTTCCAGTTCTTGAGATCGATGGCCTGGTGAGCGATGTTCCAGTCGCCGCAGAGGAGGACCTCCCGGCCGTCGCGTCCGGCCTCGCTCGCCAGCCGTTCCAGCCGCGGCCGGAACTGTTCGAGAAAGCGGAACTTGGCCTGCTGGCGCTCCTCCGAACTGGAACCTGAAGGCAGGTAGAGCGATACCACGGAGAGCTTGCCGAAGTCGGCCTGCAGGTAACGTCCTTCGGCATCGAACTCGGCATTGCCGAAACCCTCGATGACGCGGTCGGGTACCTGCCGGGAATAGATGCCGACGCCGCTGTAGCCTTTTTTCCCGGCGGCATGAAAGCAGCCGACAAAGCCCGGCGGTTGGCGCAGCGCCGGGGTCAGATCGGCCAGTTGCGCCTTGAGTTCCTGGACGCAGACGATGTCCGCCTGCTGCGTTGCCAGCCAGTCGAAAAAGCCCTTGCCGGCGGCGGAACGGATACCATTGAGATTCAGACTGAGTACTCGGAGCATGGGCTTCCGCATGTAGAATGCGTTTGATGAATGCGAACGCCGACATGACTGTCGCCAGCGAACTGAGCCGCGAGTTTATCGCCTTCGCCTGCGGCTTGGGGGTGTTGCGCTTTGGCGAATTCAAGACCAAGGCGGGGCGTCTCAGCCCCTATTTTTTCAATGCCGGTTTGTTCAGCGACGGCGCCTCCCTGTCGCGTCTCAGCGATTTCTATGCACGCCGCATTGTCGCCGCCGGCGTCAAGTTCGATGTGCTGTTCGGACCCGCCTACAAGGGCATCCCGCTCGCCGCCGGAGCGGCCATGGCGCTGGCAGGGCTCGGGCGCAACACGCCCTACGCCTACAACCGCAAGGAGGCCAAGGATCATGGCGAAGGCGGCACGCTGGTCGGTGCGCCGCTCAAGGGGCGCGTCCTGATAATCGATGACGTTATTTCCGCCGGCACCTCGGTGCGCGAATCGGTGGACCTGATCCGTGACGCCGGGGCCACGCCGGCTGCGGTGGTCATTGCGCTCGATCGCCAGGAACGGGGCCAGAGCACTCTTTCGGCAGTGCAGGAAGTGGAACAGAATTACGGCATCCCCGTGATCAGTGTTGCCAGTCTGACCGATCTCGTCGATTATCTCTCCGGCCATCCGGAACTTGAACACAAGCTTGCCGCCGTGCGCGAGTACCGCGCTCGTTACGGCATCGACTGATGCCAGTGAAACCCCTTCAGGGAGATACCCCATGCGCCTGATTTCCGCCCTGCTGTTCGCTTCTTCGGCCGTGCTTGCCGTCAACGCCGCTGCCCAGGTACGCATCTATTGCTGCGACGACGGCAACGGCCGCAAGGTGTGCGGTGACTTTTTGCCTCCCGCCTGTCAGGGCCGGGCCTACGAGGAGCGTGACAATCGCGGCTTTGTTTCGAAGAATGTCGAAGCGCCGCTGACTGAGGCGCAGCAGGCGCGGCGCGATGCCGAAAAGACAAAGAAGGAAGAAGACAAGAAGGCGGCTGACGAAGAGCGCCGCCGCACGCTGGCCTTGATGTCGACCTATTCCAGCGAAAAGGACATCAATTCGGCGCGGGATCGGGCGCTGGCTGAACTTGACAAGAACATGAAAAATTCGCAGCAGCGGCTGGACGATGCCAACAAGCAGAAGCAGAAGCTTGAGCGGGAAAAGGAGTTCTACAAGGGCAAGACGCTGCCGGAGCCGCTCAAGGCGCAGATCCGCGAGAATGAAAAGGACCGCAAGGCGCAACAGGCGGCGGTTGATTCCCAGATCAAGTCGATGGAAGAGATCCGTACCCGCTTCGCCGACGAGCGCAAGCGCTATCTTGAACTGACGGGCAAGAAGTCGACAGAAGCCGTCGCCGTCGAACCCGCGGCTGAACCCAAGCCTGCCGAGAAGCCGGCACCTGCACCGGCACCTGCAGCGGCGCCGGCAGCGGCACCAGCACCAGCCAATCCCGCCGCGAAGAAGTAATCAGCCGCCGAGTTTTTTCTTCAGCAGGTCGGTGACCTGCTGCGGATTGGCCTTGCCCCGGGTGGCCTTCATGGCCTGTCCTGCCCCGGGTGGCCTTCATGGCCTGTCCGACCAGAGCGTTGAAGGCCTTTTCCTTGCCGGCACGGTATTCCTCGACCGACTTCGCGTTGGCAGCCAGCACTTCGTCGACCAGGGCTTCGATTGCCCCGGTGTCGGTGATCTGCTTCCAGCCTTTCGCTTCGATGACGGCATCGGCATCCTTGCCTTCGCCGGCCCAGAGCGCATCGAAGACATCCCTGGCGATCTTGTTCGAGATCGTGTTGTCGGCGATCCGGCGCACGACGCCGGCGAGTTGCTGCGCCGACAGGGGCGAGGCGACGATCCCGAGCCCTTCCTTGTTCAGTCGTGCCGCCAGTTCGCCCATGACCCAGTTGGCGACGGGCTTGGCATTCTCCCGGCCGGCCGAGGCCAGCGCCGCTTCGAAGTAGGCCGCCATTTCGCGCGACGCGGTCAGGGTTGCCGCGTCGTAGGCGGACAGGCCGAGTTCGCCGGCGAAGCGCTGCTGCATGGCCTGCGGCAGTTCCGGCAGCCCGCCGCCGACCTCGGCAATCCAGTCGTCCCCGATTTCCAGCGGCAGCAGGTCGGGATCCGGGAAGTAGCGGTAGTCGTGCGCGTCTTCCTTGCTGCGCATTGAGCGCGTTTCGCCGGTATCGGGATCGAACAGCACAGTGGCCTGCTGAATGGCGCGGCCCTCCTCGATCTCGTTGATCTGCCACTGCACCTCGAAGTCGATCGCCTGCTGCATGAAGCGGAAGGAGTTGAGGTTCTTGATCTCGCGCCGCGTGCCGAGTTCCTTTTGCCCCATCGGCCGCACCGACACATTGGCGTCGCAGCGGAACGATCCCTCCTGCATATTGCCGTCGCAGATGCCGATCCATTGCACCAGTGCGTGCAGCGTCCGGGCGTAGGCGACCGTTTGCCCCATCGGCCGCACCGACACATTGGCGTCGCAGCGGAACGATCCCTCCTGCATATTGCCGTCGCAGATGCCGATCCATTGCACCAGTGCGTGCAGCGTCCGGGCGTAGGCGACCGCCTCGGCGGAAGAGCGCATGTCCGGCTCGGTGACGATTTCCAGCAGCGGCGTGCCGGCGCGGTTCAGATCGATGCCGGTGCGGCCGTGGAAATCCTCGTGCAGCGACTTGCCGGCATCCTCTTCGAGATGGGCGCGCGTCAGCTGCACGAATTTTTCCGTCGCCGTTGCGCCGGAGC
>Ga0194037_1000110_pt1 | contig 58195 bp, 47 predicted proteins | sample JunL306m_MetaG_FD_148653 | JGI IMG/M metagenome (GOLD analysis project Ga0194037, IMG submission 148653) | Anoxic zone freshwater microbial communities from boreal shield lake in IISD Experimental Lakes Area, Ontario, Canada - Jun2016-L304-6m | ecosystem: Environmental > Aquatic > Freshwater >...
CAGGAGAAAAAGCTTAAAGAAGAATTGGCCGGAGTAACAAAGGAGCAGTGCCTTTCCGCTGCATGAACAGGTCAGGATACTAACTTAAACTCGGCCCCTTTTTGTCTCGTGCTTGGGGTCCACTTCAGTCTACCACTTTATCCCATCATCCCACTAAATTACGCCAAGAACCAAATGTTGTATTATAATCAATAATTTTATAATGATGATTTGACAATCTTCTAATTGCACCAATATGGAATCGGACTATTATGCTAAGGTAAAAGCTACAAGAGTTTGAAGAATCCGCAATGATTGTTTCTTTGTTATATATCTTACAATTATCGTGAACTGATTAACAATCAGATCAGTAATGCTTGAGAAATGTTTTAACAAATAAACATAGTGCGCGCGGTTCATTCTGAACCAAGCTGCTCTGGTTAACATGTTTGGTGATGGATTTACCAAAATATATCAAAAAGATGGAAAAAGAAGTATTTTTCAGTTATTGTATGCCGAAGAAGAGTTTTTTGTTGCTTATGATGATGAAAAGGCAAGTGTGGTTTACCATTCTTTTTTGTGCGAGAGGTTTTGAGCGGTGACTCCTTTTTTTTCAAGGGTTTATTGTGTGGATACTGGTTTTCATACGGGTGAAGAGAATATGGAATTTGACCGTAAACTGATGGAGGCATTTGTTGATGGTCGATTTCAGAGACGCTTTGGCCGAGAAAGTTGCCTCTGGCGGTTTTATGCCTGGCATCCTTATTCCATTACCTTAGGATACAATCAGGATCAATCACATATTGATACCCTTATCTGCCAACAGGCGGGTATAGATGTTGTTAGAAGGCCGACCGGTGGCAGGGCAGTCTTTCATGCAGATGAATTTACTTACAGTTTTTTTGCGGATGCCCCTGAACATAATACTATACTTTACCGGCTGGTGCATGAGGTTATAAGGCATGCTCTTGAAGGCTTGGGTATATATGCGGAGTTTTGCCGTTCTACTCTTTCCATGCCGCTGAAAGATACCAGTGCTCATGCAATCAGTTGTTTTATGGCTTCGGCCAGATATGAACTGCAGGTGGAAGGGCGTAAACTGGTTGGTTCAGCACAACGAAGGACAGGAAATGTTCTTTTGCAGCACGGCTCACTTCCTTTTTCGGAAAGGCACAGGGAACTTTACAGGTTTATTGCTTTTTCAGAAGAGGGCTCCTTCAAAAGTATCAAGGGTGAAATGGAGAAAAAAACCATTTCTCTTAAAGAAATTCTCGGTTACATTCCACAATACGATTGCATTGCTGATCTGGTTTTTAAGTCAGCAGGAGTGCCGCACGGTGTCCAGGCAGTGATGCTTCAACCCGAAGATTTATCGGATATTTTTGAGAGTAACGAATATTCAATCCATTAAACACTATGAACAGAAGCGTTCAGCAAAAATCGGCTCATGTTACCACCAGAAGACTGCTTGACATGAAGCAGGAAAACGAAAAAATATCGGTACTGACAGCCTATGATTATACTTTAGCAAGGATACTTGATCGTGCTGGAGTTGATGTTATTCTTGTGGGCGACTCTGCAAGTAATGTGTTTTCTGGTCATAGTACAACCCTGCCAATTACGATTGAACAGATGATCTATCATGCAAAAGCGGTTGTCAAGGGTGTTCAGGATGAGAGTAACAGGGCTATGGTGGTTATTGATATGCCATTTATGAGTTACCAATTGTCGAGCGAGGAGGCACTGCGTAATGCTGGAAAGATCATGAAAAAGCATGAATGTGATGCGTTAAAACTGGAGGGAGGCAGGATCATTGCTGATACTGTCAAGCGAATCACTGACGTTGGAATTCCTGTGATGGGTCATCTTGGTCTTATGCCACAGTCTATTTATAAGTATGGGAGTTACAAGGTCAGAGCTCAGGAAGAGAGGAAGGCTGAAGAGCTGCTTGAGGATGCACGGATTCTTGAAGAGTCTGGAGCATTTGCTATTGTGCTTGAAAAAATTCCTGCTACCCTTGCAGCTGAGGTGACCAAATCACTGACTATCCCTACTATCGGTATTGGTGCCGGAGTTGAGTGTGATGGTCAGGTTCTCGTGATCAATGATATTCTTGGTCTCAACAGGGAGTTTCATCCTCGATTTGTCAGGCAGTATGCCGATTTGAATACTGTTATTGAAAATGCCGTTAAAGGGTATATCCACGATGTCAGAGAGAGGAATTTTCCTTCATTAGATGAAAGCTATTGAAATCGATTTCTTTTCTGTTTAAAAGCTTGCAGAAAGGTTGTACTTTGCATTTCACATTCCCGTAAGGTATTTTTGTTGCTTTTTTACGGTTAATTTTCCCTGATGTTGGATATAGTGTATATGGATGATGCTGGCAATAAAAGAGTTCAAAAATGTTATCCTCCTTTTTTGAAAAACAGTTCCCAGCAAAGATCCCAATTATTTCCGTTTGTTTCGCGCTCATTTGTTCCTTCGGTTTTCACCGTTATGAACATGGTTTGCGGTTATATTTCCATAGTCATGTCTGGTGAGGGAAGTTTTGTGGCCGCATGCTGGTTTATTATTTTTGCTGCTTTTTTTGATACTATTGATGGTCTTGTTGCCAGGGTTACCAACGGTACTTCTGATTTTGGTTTTGAGCTTGATTCGCTTTCAGATCTTGTTTCTTTTGGTGCGGCACCAGCATATCTGGCCTATAAGTTCGGTCTTGAAGGATTGCCGGGCATTACAGGAATTTTTGTCAGTTCTTTGCTTATAATCGGAAGTGGTTTAAGGCTGGCACGGTTCAATATCAGCATGATCGGGTATACAAAAGATTCTTTTTCCGGCCTTCCTACTCCAGCACAAGCGTTGACCATAACAGGGTTTGTTCTTTGGTTCAGCGCTGATAGTGTGCTTCCGCCGCACTCTATGCAGAGCATTCTGGCATGGCTTTCAACGTCCCTTGCTTTACTAATGGTCAGCAAGGTAAATTATGATGCTCTTCCTAAGCCAACACTTGATTCTTTTCGCCATAAACCGATACAGATGGCTCTCTATATTGTGATCATGTTCTGTGTTCTTGTCTTTCATTCTAAAGCTTTTTTTCTTGCAATGTTGTTGTATATTTTGCTCGGTATTGTAAGGTCGATTACTTTACGGTATCGTCAGTGGCAGACTTGATTTTTTTCATCAACCATATGCGTGATAATGCCATATAATGCAAAAATTAAGGTTACCCTTCGCCAGTCCATTCTTGATGTTCAAGGCAAAGCTGTTGATCATGCCTTGAAAAATCTCGGTTATCACACGGTGGAGTCGGCAAGGATCGGCAAATATATTGAGGTGACCATCAATGAAGATGATCGGGTTCGAGCTGAATACATTGCTAATGAAATCTGCCAGAAACTTTTGTCGAATCCGGTTATGGAGAATTATTGTCTTGAACTGGAAAAAGTCAATTAACTATTACTCTCAACTATGGCTGATGTAAGTGTAGGGGTAGTCGTGTTTCCGGGTTCGAACTGTGATCATGATACTGAATATGCCGTTGCTTCTTTCAGTGGAGTTATGCCAGTTATGCTTTGGCATAACGAGCATGATCTTCAGGGGGTTAAAGCAATCATTCTTCCTGGTGGTTTTTCTTATGGCGACTATCTTCGTGCTGGATCAATTGCGCGCTTTTCGCCTATCATGCAGGAGGTTATTGAGTTTGCCCGTAAAGGGTTTCCTGTACTGGGAATTTGTAATGGATTTCAGGTGCTGCTTGAAAGCGGGCTTCTTGAAGGTGCTCTTTCTCGTAATCGCGGTAAAAAGTTTCTTTGCTGTCAAACCAACATCAAGGCGGTTAATTGCTCAACCATGTTTACCAGCTTGTACAGTGGAAACGAGGTACTCAGGATTCCTATTGCTCATGGCGAGGGAAACTATTTTGCTCCTGCTGAAGTTATTGAAAGCCTTGAAGAGCATGAGCAGATTGTTTTTAAGTATACCAATAACCAGGGCGATGTAACTGATGCAGCAAATCCAAACGGTTCATTGAATAATATTGCCGGTATCATCAACAAACAGGGCAATGTACTTGGTCTTATGCCGCATCCCGAAAGAGCCAGTGAAAAACTTCTGGGTTCAGAAGATGGCAGACCGCTTTTCGAATCTCTTTTCATGCATATTGCTGGTGTGTAAGAGGTTTTCTTATGCCCTCGCAAGTTAAACCGGAACATTTCGTGACGCAAAAGTATAAGGTGTTTTTCTGGCTGCTTTTTGATTTCGCCAACACCTCTTTCAGCGTTATGATGGTGACTTTCGTTTTTCCGCTGTATTTCAAAAATGTTATTTGTATAGGCCAGCCTTCGGGTGATGCATTATGGGGTTTTAGTGTTAGCCTGTCGATGCTGCTTGTTGCTGTTATCTCTCCAGTAATGGGGGCTATGGCAGATTATTCAGGAAAGCGAAAACGCTTTCTTTTCTTTTTTACTGCAACGTCTGTTATTGCAACCGCGTTCCTTTTTTTTTCTGGTCCAGGAACAGTGTTAATTGCCGCATCCCTGTTTATTATAGCCAATATGGGATTTGAAGGGGGGCTTGTTTTTTACGATGCATATCTTAAAGAACTTGCCTCCGACAAAAGTCTTGGAAGGGTTTCAGGCTATGGTTTTGCTATGGGATACCTCGGAGCACTTGCCATTCTTCTGCTTTTGAAGCCATTGTTGAGTAACGGCATTATTCTTTCCAATGCCGCAAATATTCAGACGAGCTTTTTGATGGTGTCACTTTTTTTTGCTGTTTTTGCCGCACCACTTTTTTTATCACTTCGGGATGAGAAAAAACAGGAAAACTCTTCAATCTCATTTTCGGCAATAGCGCATTCCATAAAGGAAGTAAAGTATACAGTTCAGCATATCATGAGCTACCCTGATCTTGCCCGTTTTTTGCTGGCCTATTTTTTTTATAATGATGCTATTTTAACCATTATAGCGTTTTCGTCAATCTATGCCCAGAATACCTTTGGCTTGACAATAGAAGAGTTGATTGTTTTCTTTATGGTAGTGCAGACAACGGCGATTGCGGGTTCTGTGATTTTTGGCTTTGTTACCGACAAAATTGGGCCTAAAAGAACGATTGTCATTACTCTTATGATCTGGTTTATAGTTGTTATTGCTGCTATTCTATCTTATAGTAAGGATATGTTTTTATATACGGGGATGCTTGCTGGCATGTCAATGGGTTCTTCACAGGCGGCCTCCCGATCAATGATGGCACGGTTGACACCAAGTGAGCATGTTACTGAATTTTTTGGTTTTTATGATGGTACGTTCGGGAAGGCTTCAGCCATTGTCGGTCCGCTTTTGTTTGGTCTTGTGTCTGCTCAAATGGGCAGTGAAAGAGCAGCTCTTGCCTCGCTACTGTTGTTTTTCAGCATAGGTTTGCTGCTCATGACCACAGTAAGATCTGCCAGAAGCCGTTATACTCTTAAACATTGAAATCCTTGATCATGTTTCCATCGGCAGCAAGGGAGGAGATATTTCAGCTTCACAGAATCATCAATAATCTGAACCACAAAAGGGTTTGAGAAAATCGAACCCTTTTGTAAAAATGCAACAAGCTTCTCTCCTGATTTTTCCTCAATGTCAATTTCACTTATTCAGGTAGCTCTCTCTGAAATCATACGGCATGATAACACTTTGATGGCGTGTTATCATGCAATTGAAATCTTGTACACTACAGAAAGGAGTAGCTGTAGATGTTATGCAGCTTTGTCAAATTTTTTTATGATTTTTGTATGGGAAGGTAAGATGATGATAGCACCGTAAAAGATAGACGTTAAACCAAACTAAGAATGAACACCTTTAATTGCTGGAGCAATAACAGGGTAATGCCAAAAATCCGTTGATAGTCAAATGCTTTAAAGTGTCATAGCTGAAATGCAATGCATCGGAAATAACATCAACCAAATAGCCCATGATTCAAACATGCTCTTATCGCCTGATGCAGCACAGCTTCACCATGTGTTGCAGGAAGACACTGAAACACTTAAGTTGCTGCAAGAGGCGAGGAATTTTTGATTTTTAGAATATCAATATTTAAAAACGTTTAGTCATGAAGGAATATCCGACTTACTTCTATAAATATAGATCCTCTAAAAATGTTTTTCATCTTGATGCATTGTTTAAATCTTATTCGTGGATTTCAAGCAGAAAAGAATTCATAGCTTTAGACCCTAATGATTCAAAAATTGATTTTAATGACATAACAGTTAGACAGTTAAAAATAAAAAGAAATGAAAATAGAAATAATAAATTTCTGTATAGAAAATTTGACAAATTATATAATAAGGGATGCTTTACAGATGAAGGTAGAGAGTTATTATCAACACTTGAAATAAAGAAAAACTTCGATAATCTAATAGATAGTTACAAACTTTATTGCGTAGCGGGAAATGGTGACAATGAAATATTGTGGAATCAATGTGCAGATAACGACCCTACAAAACCTAATGATTTTTGTGTTGAGTTAAAGGCTGAAGAGATGAAAAAAGCTGCCAATAATGAAAAGGCACAAGAAATGATATATCAAACAGAATTAGCTAAATTGGATTTAGTAGATTTTCTTCCAGATTTTTTCTTGTATGAAAAGAAACTAAAAGAAAATAAGCCAACATTCATATCAGTAGATAATGAAATAGAAAAAAGTCATCTCGTGCTTGTGGCGAAAATTACAAAAGCATTGTCGGTTAAGCTGTGTAAGTATAGGGAAGAAAACGAATACAGGTTTACTTTTAGTGGAAAGTTTTCAATCAACCAAACCGGAGAAAAGAAAACATACCCTAGAGAATTTATAGAAGCGATTATATTTGGATACAACGCTAATCAAGAGACAAAAAAAATTATCGTTGAAAATATGCCGTACCCAGTAAAATATAAACAAGCAAGCCAAGTAAATGGTGTTATACAGATTAACGATTTACATAAACCATACGATTTTTTAGCGATATAATGTTGTTTGAAATTATCTGGACATAGGGTAGGGGAGGTCACAGCATTTCTGGAGTCAGGGGAACCGAAAAAGAAGGAAATTGCTGAAATGAAGTATCATTGTGGGGCGGTGTGCGTGTTTGCTTGCTCCACTATGTTACTCTCACATTACCGAACTATCGTTGCAGCAATGATAAATAAATTTTGAGATATTTAAACCATGAGATATCATAAAACTTGAAGGGTTAAATTTTGTATGGTATTATAGCATCAATAACCTCGTTTTAATCTCTAAGGATTAAATCCCCCGCCGCAAGCGGCGGGGGGGCTTCATTAGTATGTTCTTAAAAGTTCTTGTTGCTAATTTTCATTATTTGCTAATTCAATTGAAAATAATGATGTTTATAAGTTTAATTATGATAGATAGTTAACTACTTATTACCACAGTAAGGTCTGTCGGAAGCAGTTATATTTTTTAAAAGAATAGAAGTGATGAAAGAGCGGAGAAGCGGCTCGAAAAAGACGGATGACAATGTTGCCGGTGTTGTGCAGTATTTGCGTGCTTTTATTCCGTTTTTCTGGAAAAATTTCATTCATGACAGAATTTTTCTTGGTGCCGGATCACTGGCCTTTCAAACCTTGTTGTCGATTGTGCCTTTTCTGGCAGTAGTCCTTTCAATATTGAGTGTTTTTGCTGTCTTTACTCCGCTCAAGCGCCTTATTGAGGATTTTCTTGTACAGAATTTCATGCCCGGTACCGGCGCTGTGCTTAATCACTACCTTTCGGATTTTATAGGAAAGACGGCGACGGTGCCGTTTCTTGGGGGGTTGTTTCTTTTTACAATCGCACTTTTTCTGATTTCGACTGTCGATCATACCCTCAATGAAATCTGGGAGGTACATGCTCCACGCAAAATGTTGCAGGGCTTTACTCTTTATTGGACAGTATTGACTCTTGGTCCTGTGCTTATCGGCAGCAGCCTTGCGGCTGGTTCGTACGTATGGTATACAGTGTTTACCGAAGGTTCTTTACTTGCTCTAAAAACCAGATTACTCTCTTTTTTGCCCTTTCTTAATACGGTTATCGCTTTATTTTTACTTTATATGCTTGTGCCGAACTGCCGCGTCAGGTTTGTTCACGCTATTTCAGGAGCTTTTTTTGCTGCTGTTCTGTTTGAGCTGTCTAAAAAGTGGTTCAGCTTTTATATTACTCACATTGCAACATTTGAACATATTTATGGGCCATTATCAGTTATTCCGATGCTTTTTCTCTGGATATACCTTGGCTGGATTGTTGTGTTGACTGGTGCGGAGTTTGTTTTCTGTCTTGGGGCATTACAACCATCAGGAGTTACTCCTGAACCATTCAATCCAATGCGGGGCGTTTCGCCGATTCTTTCTGTTCTCCGTTATATCTGGATAGGTCAGAATAGCGGTTCTACAATGAATATGAAAAAGATTCTCAAAGCGGTTTATCCGATAACACCTTCCGTGTTGAGAAACATTATTGACGTGTTGTTGCAGAATGATGTTATCCATGTAACGGCCAATGGTGATTTTGCAATCAGTCGCGATCTTTATACCCTGAAGCTTTATGATCTTTATGAAATAATACCGCCGGGATTTACTGCAAGTGAAAACGGTTTAATGGATTTTGAGGGTAATAGCGTACATTTAAGTACAATAAGCAAGGATGTTGTTGACTGCCTGAAAAGCAGTATGAATATTCGGGTTATCAACTTGTTAGAGGATTATAATAAACAGGAATTATGAGTTATCAGGTTATAGCTCGGAAGTACAGACCGACAAAATTTGCCGATATTATGGCGCAAGAACATATCACTAAAACCATTCAGAACTCGCTTCGCATGGGGCGGCTTGGGCATGGTTATATATTTTCGGGATTGCGTGGTGTTGGCAAAACTACAGCAGCAAGGGTTTTTGCCAAGGCGGTTAACTGCCGTAAAATGATGGAAGATCCGGAATATTTGCAGCAAGTAACTGAGCCTTGTGGTGAATGCGAAAGCTGCAGGGATTTTGATTCGGGTACCAGCTTAAATATTTCGGAGTTTGATGCTGCATCGAATAATAGTGTTGATGATATCCGAACACTGAGAGAGAATGTGCGATATGGCCCGCAGAAAGGTAAATACAGGGTTTATATCATTGATGAGGTGCATATGCTCTCCATTGCTGCCTTTAATGCATTTTTGAAAACTCTTGAAGAGCCACCGCCTCATGCCATATTTATATTTGCCACAACGGAGCTCCACAAGATCCCTGCTACTATTGCTTCCCGATGTCAACGTTTCAATTTCAAGAGGATTCCACTTCCGGATATTCAGAATCAACTTCAGTTGATTTGTAATGCTGAGAAGATAGCTGTTGATGCTGATGCCTTGCAACTTATCGGTCGCAAGGCTCAGGGGTCTATGCGCGATGCTCAAAGTATTCTTGACCAGGTTATAGCATTTTCAGCCGAAAACGAGCAGCAGGGACGCATCAGCTATCAAGGCGTTGCCGAGTTGCTGAATTATATTGATGATGATCATATGTTTGCCGTTACTGATGCTGTTACAGAGCATAACCCGTCAAAAATGCTTGAAATCGCTCAATTTGTTCTGCACAATGGTTATGATGAGCAGGATTTTCTTGAAAAACTGATTGAGCACCTTCGCAATTTACTTATAGTGCTCAATCTCTCTTCAACCCGTCTTATTGAACGGCCCGATGCGGTACGTGAGCGCTATCAGCGAGATGCTGCAAATTTCTCTCCATCTTCAGTTATGCAAATGGCTGATTTTCTCCTGCAGACTCAGAAAGAGCTTAAGTTCCAGTTTGAATACCAGTTTCGTTTTGAGCTTGCTCTACTTAAGTTGATTGATATGATGGATGATGTTTCTGTATCGCCCCCACAACTGCAGCAGCCACAAAAAAAAAAGTACCTGACAAGCCTCTGATAACCAGTCAGGTTTCCACTCAATCTGTTTCCACATCTTTATCTGGCGGCAAACTTTCAGGATCGGCTAATCTTGATCTTGGTTCGTGGGAGAAAAAGCTTTCGGGCTTTGCCGGAACCCCTGTTTTGCGGAAGGTTCACGTGGAAGGGTCTTTACAAACAGCATCTGTTGAAGGCGCTGAAACTCATGAATCTATTGCCAATTTCGATTCGCTGAAGCTTGAATGGAGGCTCTTTCTTGATCATCTTGCAAGAAAAACCCATAATTTCATGGTAACACACCTTCAATCTTGTGAACTTGTATCATGTACTCCTGAAGGAATCCTTGAAATAGCCTGTTGTCGAAAGTTTTCTTATGAGGAACTTCTGCAGCAGCGAGAGGAGTTGCAGAAGGAAGTATCGGAATTTTATGCGATTCCGCTACAGCTCCGTATATGCTATGATGCAAAAAAAGATGCCTGTACAAGAGAGAAGTCTGTCTTTACTGTTTTTCAGGAACTTTCTCGAAGTAATGAGGTCATCAGGTTTCTCATTACGGAATTTGGTGGTGAACTTGTCTATTGACAGTAGTGTAAGGGTTTTATAAATCATTAAAAATTCCCCATATTCAGTTTTTTCGGGATTTTTATCTTTAATTTTTAATTACAATAGGACAACTTCATCAATATGAGTAAAGCTGCAGCCAGCGCACACTCTTTTCCGAACCGGTTTCGCTCAAATTATTGCGGGTTATTGAATCCTGAACTTGAGCATAGCATTGTAAGGCTTGCTGGGTGGGTTCACAGAAAACGTGATCACGGCGGGCTTGTTTTTATCGATTTACGGGATCATACCGGTATCAGCCAGCTGGTTATAAAGCCAGAGAATCAGGAGTTATTTGCAACAGCTGGTCATTTGCATGTAGAATCGGTTATCTGCATTGAAGGTGAAGTGATTTGTCGCAGTCAGGAAACGATCAATCCTAAGCTTGCATCAGGTGAAATTGAGGTTGTCGTCAGCCGAATCACGGTTGAAAGCCATTCCCAACCGCTGCCTTTTCCTGTTGCCGATGCGTTACAGACATCGGAGGAGCTTCGTCTTAAATATCGATTTATTGATCTCCGTCGCGAAAAGATCCATGAGAATATTATTTTCCGCAGCAGGTTAACTTCTGCTATCCGTTTTTACCTTGAAGAGAAAGAGTTTATAGAGATACAGACGCCGATTCTCACGTCAAGTTCTCCTGAAGGGGCGAGAGATTTTCTTGTTCCAAGCCGCCTTCATCCTGGAAAATTCTATGCTCTTCCCCAAGCACCTCAGCAGTTCAAGCAACTGCTGATGGTTTCAGGTTTTCCCCGCTATTTTCAGATAGCGCCCTGTTTCAGGGATGAAGATGCTCGTGCTGACCGCAGTCCAGGTGAGTTTTATCAGCTCGACATGGAAATGGCTTTTATTGAGCAGGACGATCTGTTTGCAATCCTTGAGGGTATGGTTGAACATCTTACCCGGACAATGTCACAAAAACGTATCTCGGATTTTCCGTTTCCGAGGATTAGTTATAAAGAGGTCATGAACCGTTATGGTACCGATAAACCCGACCTGAGAATTCCTCTTGAAATCAGTGATGTGACTTCGCTTTTTATTAATTCTTCTTTCAAAGTGTTTGCAAGTAATACCGGAGCTGGATCCTGCATTAAAGCTCTTGTGCTCAAAGGCAGAGGTAATGAATCAAGGCTTTTTTATGATAAAGCTGAAAAAAGGGCAAGGGAGCTTGGTTCGGTCGGCTTGGCATATATCCAGTTCAGGGAAGAAGGACCGAAAGGTCCTGTTGTAAAATTTCTTTCGGAAGGAGAGTTTTCGTTACTCAAAGAAAGCCTTGGGCTTGAAACCGGTGATGTGATCTTTTTTGCTGCAGGCAAATGGGAACCAGCCTGTAAAATAATGGGTGGAATGAGAAATTATTTCGGTGATCTGTTTACTCTTGACAATGACGAGCTTTCGTTCTGCTGGATTGTGGATTTTCCGATGTATGAATACAATGAAGAGGCAAAAAAGATCGACTTTTCTCATAATCCATTTTCAATGCCGCAAGGTGAAATGGAGGCGCTCCAAACCATGTCTCCACTCAATATACTTGCCTACCAGTACGATATTGTTTGTAATGGAATTGAGCTTTCAAGCGGCGCCATACGTAATCACCGACCTGATATCATGTACAAGGCGTTTGAAATTGCCGGATATACCAGAGATGAGGTCGATAGCCGTTTTGGTCACATGATCGAAGCTTTTAAACTTGGTGCTCCGCCGCACGGCGGTATTGCGCCGGGTCTTGACCGGCTTGTCATGATTTTGTGCGATGAGCAAAATATTCGCGAAGTTATTGCCTTTCCCATGAACCAGCAGGCGCAGGATCTTATGATGTCTTCCCCTTCGGAAGTATTGCCCGTTCAACTCAAAGAACTGCATTTGAGGATAGATTTACCCCCAGAGAAGGGGGAGAAGAAGTTGCTTTGAGAATATGTCAATCAATATAAAGCAAGTGTGCCGGATGGTTTTAAAAAACAATTTTTTAGCTGAAAAGCATGCCTGTAATGCGAAAATAAACAATCAAACACTTTTTTTAACCAGATTTGTCGGGTGAAAATAGCCCCTAAATTTAAAGTGAACAAATTATGAAAATTGCAGTTGCAAGTGATCATGCTGGGTTTGAACTCAAAAAAACAGTTATCGCATGGCTGGAAAGCAATGGACATGAATTTAACGATATGGGCCCTTATAATGAAGAGTCAGTCGATTATCCGGATTATGCACGTAAAGTTGCCGAGGCTGTTGCAGTAGGGGAGTATGATCAGGGTATTCTTCTTTGTGGTACAGGTATTGGCGTCTCTATAGCAGCAAATAAAATCCGGGGTATTCGGGCAGCATTAGCTTGTAATCCTGAATTCGCAACACTTGCTCGACAGCATAATAATGCTAATATCATATGTTTTTCTGCTCGTTTTACTGATCAATGTACTATAGCACAAAGTCTTCATAACTGGTTTAGCAGCGATTTTGAAGGAGGACGACACGAGCGTAGAGTTAATAAAATTGAGCCATCTTGCTGAGTGAATGCGTACAAAGTAATATTAGTACAACCTATCCTTTTTTTGCGGATGAGGCTGTAGCTGAGGAGGTTCTTTCTTTTATGATGAAGGGAGGTCTGGAGTATGCTCCAGTCCTGCATCAAGAGAAACTCATCTCAATGGTGAGCATTATGGAGCTTTTATTGACCAGTCAGTCAAAGAAAATCAATAACCAACGCCTGATTGACCTTCCGCTTCGGCATACCGAAAGTATAGGATTCCAAGAACATCTCCTTGATTTTTTTCCACGGATTTTCAACTTTTCCGGTACGGTTATTCCTGTTACACATGATGACGGGAGATATGCCGGAATTATTGAAAAAAAAACAATTCTGGAAAAAATTTCAGAATTGTTTCATTTGGGTAAAAATGGTATGACTCTTGAGTTATATGTACCATCCTCCCGCCTTAAGTTATCAGAGGTTATTGCTGCATTTGAAAAAAACGATGCAACGGTGTTAAGTTGTGGCCAGTATCATGCTGCACCAGATGGAAATGGCATGTTTGTCACTTTCAGAATTCAGACACATGACTGGTTTCGTCTGCTTCAAAACATTGAAAAATATGGCTATTCGATAAGTTACTCTTCAACAGTATTAAATAAAGGGGAGGATGAATTAAGAGAAAAAGCTCTTGAATTTATCCGCTTGATGGATATGTGATGACGTGTTGCTATACATAGAACGGAGCTATTTACAGTATTTTTTGCTCCACAGCCGTTTCGCGAGTTAATTAATTTTTTGTATGAAAACAGAACTCTCTACAGTGCTTGCTGAAAGAATCAGTGAACGTGCAGATGCAATTTTTTCTGAAGTAGTGACATTACGCAGGGAGATACACCGTCATCCAGAGCTATCCTACGATGAGGTGCAGACTACTGCATTAATAACAGAGTATCTTCTTGGACTTGGTATTACACCCGAGCCACCTCTTCTCGGCACAGGGGTTATTGCCCTGATTCGAGGAACTCATAAATCATCCAAGAGAACTCTTGTTGCTTTAAGGGCAGATATTGATGCTCTTCCAGTTACTGAAGAAAATCAGCATGAATTTTGCTCCGTTGAGCCAGGAAAAATGCATGCCTGCGGTCATGATATGCATACGGCAATGCTTCTTGGCGCTGCAAAAATTCTTGAAGAAATAAAAGATGAACTTGAGGGAGATGTACTTCTGATTTTTCAGCCGGCTGAAGAAAAAGCTCCAGGAGGAGCAAAGCCATTGCTTGATGCCGGCCTTTTCAAGCGTTTCAATCCTTCTGTCATTATTGCACAGCATTGTTTTCCACATATTGAAACGGGCAAAGTCGCCTTGTGCAAAGGAAGTTTTATGGCAGCTGCCGATGAACTGTACTTTACTGTTACAGGGCAGGGGGGACATGCTTCTGCGCCACATAAAGTAGCTGATCCTATTCTTGCCGCTGCTCATATTATTACAGCTGTTCAGCATATTGTGAGCAGGGTTGTTCCACCACATGAACCGGCAGTTATATCAATAACATCTATTCATGGTGGCCATGCAACTAATGTCATTCCAAGTCAGGTAACTATGTCCGGCACAATGAGAACCATGCATGAAGATGTGCGCGCTCTTCTCCATCAGCGGCTTCGCCAGACGGTTATGCATACAGCTGAGGCTTTTGATGTCAAAGCTGAACTGGAGATCAGACATGGTTATCCAGTACTTTTTAATGACCCCGCCATAACAAGTCAGGCCATGAGTTGCTGTTCAGAGTATCTCGGTAGTGGAAATGTTATCGAGTGTGAGCCGATCATGACAGCAGAAGATTTTGCTTATTATCTTCAGGCCTGTCCTGGTACCTTCTGGCAAATTGGAACAGGAACATCGCAACATGAAAAAAGCAATACACTGCACTCACCAACATTCAACCCTGAAGAACTTGCATTGAAAACAGGAACCGGACTTCTTGCCTACACAGCTGCTCGTTTTCTCAGTTTGTCACCACGATAAAAAGAGTTGTATATCCATATACAAAAAAGAGCATCCATAATAGGACGCTCTTTTTTGTATTATTGTAAAACCGATCACGCTTTTTCGTTTGATCCGAGAACGTTGATTATTTTATGGATGTAGAGTTTTTTTAGAGCATCTCTGGCCGGCCCGAGATATTTTCTTGGATCAAACTCTTCAGGTTTTTCATCAAGCACTTTGCGAATAGCAGCAGTCATAGCCAGGCGCCCGTCAGAATCAATATTGATTTTACATACAGCGGATTTTGCCGCAAGGCGAAGTTGATCTTCACTTATTCCAATTGCATCTTTTAGTTTTCCACCATGTTCATTGATGGTTTTTATGAGCTCCTGCGGAACAGAGGATGCTCCATGCAGTACAATTGGAAATCCGGGAATACGCTGTTCAATTTCAGCAAGAATATCAAGACGAATTTTCGGATCTTCACCTGGTTTGAACTTGAAAGCACCGTGTGACGTTCCTATGGAAATAGCAAGGCTGTCGACTCCGGTTTTTGCAACAAAATCCTCAACCTCTTCAGGTTGCGTATAGGTATGAGTTGCAGCTGAAACCTCGTCTTCAATGCCTGCCAACACACCGAGTTCTCCCTCAACGGTAACATCAAACTGGTGAGCATATTCAACAACTTTTTTGGTTACTTCAATGTTCTCTTCATAAGAAAGATGTGATCCGTCAATCATAACGGAAGAGAATCCTGAGTTAATACAGTCTTTGCAAAGCTCAAAACTATCACCGTGATCGAGATGAAGTACAATGGGAACAGGGCTACCAAGTTCAGCAGCATAGGCTACAGCGCCTTGTGCAAGATAGCGAAGGAGAATTTCGTTTGCATAGCTTCTTGCTCCTTTTGAAACCTGTAAAATAACGGGAGATTTGGTTTCAACACATGCAGCAACGATTGCTTGCATCTGCTCAAGATTATTGAAATTATAGGCAGGGACAGCATAACCGCCGTTTACAGCTTTACGAAAAAGTTCTCTGCTATTGACAAGGCCGAGTTCTTTATAACTTGTTTTTTTCTTTTCCATTGAAACCTCTCTCTTTATTATTAGCTTATGGCGATTTTTTTCTTACACATATCAAACTCTGACTTTAATAATTGGCCTGCAATATAATATTTTTGTTTCGCACTTCAATAACCTTATGGATGTTGTAATCCAACCTTAGATCATTAAACCAAAAAATGCTTCGAAAAAGTCTGTTTGTTTTTATTGTTACATTTGGATGTTCTTCACCATTATTTGCAGGAAAGACTGGGCAAGTAACGACTACTTCAGCTATCATGCCGCTCATGCCGACCAAATCGGAAGAGGAAGCCGGCAGCTACATCAGTCAATATCTCCAGCAGAACCATTACCGCAAGGTACCGGTCAATGACTCCCTTTCGCAACAGATATTCAACCGCTATATCGACCATCTCGATGAAAGCAGAAGTTATTTTGTTGCGAGTGAAGTAGAAAGTCTCAGAAAGATCTATGGTATCCGGATGGATGACGACTTTCTTGACGGCAAACCCACAGCAGGATTCGGCATCTATAACTTTTTTCTCAAACGGGCACGAGAGAAAATGCGCTTTATGAAAGCAGTTGCTGACACCGTGCATTTTAACTTTGCCACAGCCGAAACCCTTGATCTTGACCGCAAGTCAGACCCATGGCCAGCCGACAGGCGCCAGCTTACCGAACTGTGGAAAAAAGAGCTCAAATACCAATGGCTCAACCTGAAATACTCCGGTGAAAGCCGTGCGGGCATTCGAACAGCTTTGGCAAAAAGCTTTACCAGCAGGCTCAATCTTCTCAACCGCCAGAAACCGGAAGACGCATTTCAGGCCTACCTTACAGCGGTAACTACATCATTCGATCCCCATACCAACTACTTCTCACCCGATGAGTATACCAACTTCCAGATCGACATGAGTCGCACGCTTGAAGGCATCGGCGCCAAACTCCAGACTGAAGGGGAGTACACGGTCATTAATGAGGTAATAGCCGGAGGCCCGGCCTTCAAAAGCAGCCTGCTCAAAAAAGGCGATAAAATTGTCGGCGTCGGTCAAGGCAAGGCAGGCGGCATTATTGATGTTACGGCATGGCGAATCAATGACGTCGTCAAACTCATTCGCGGCAAACAAGGCACCCTTGTCCGGCTTAAAATTCTTCCCGCCAGTCAGGGCGGCAGAGGCCCGGCCAAGATAATCGAACTGATGCGGGAAAAGATTGATCTGGAAGAACAAGCCGCCAAGAAACGCATTATTCAGCACAATGGAACAAAAATCGGTGTTATTACCATTCCCTCATTTTACCTTGACTTCGAAAGGCAGCAGCAAAACACCGGCAATTATAACAGCACCAGCCGGGATGTATCGCGAATCCTCAGCGAACTGAATGCCGAGCATGTTGACGGCATCGTTATTGACCTTCGAGATGACGGAGGCGGTTCGCTTGACGAGGTCGTGAAAGTTACCGGACTGTTTATTCCAAACGGCCCTGTTGTACAGATCACCAATGCTGCAGGTGGAAAGGTAGTACTTCGGGATGACGATCGCCGGCAGCAATACAGTGGCCCCCTTGCGGTTCTGGTAAACCGGTACAGTGCCTCGGCATCGGAGATTTTTGCCGCGGCGATTCAGGATTACGGTCGAGGAGTAATACTTGGTGAGAGAACGTTCGGAAAGGGGACGGTGCAAAGCATTATCAAACTTGAGCGCCCCTTTTCTTTCTTCAGAAAGAAGCAGGAGCTTGGTCAGATAAAGCTGACCGTTGCGAAGTTTTACCGGATATCAGGAGGCAGCACGCAGCACAAAGGGGTTGTGCCAGATCTTTTGCTCCCCTCCATGATCGACCAATCAAAAATTGGTGAAGATACCTATACCAGCAGTTTGCCGTGGAGCACCATATCGCGGGCATTTTATCGTCCTACAGCAGAGGTCACGCCTGACGAGCTCAAGGTACTTCGGCAGAAAGAGCAGGAACGATTACCGAAAAACCATCAGTACCAGTCCTATCTGCAGGATTTGAAGCTGCTTGATCAGATTCGGAAAAGGAAGAGTGTATTACTGCAGGATTCAGCGTTCAAATCGGATATAGAAACGATCAAACGGATTGAGAAGCAGTGGGTTCAGGAGTCTGAAGCTGTCAAAGATCTGCAGAAAGATGTTCTGCTTAATGAATCAGCAAGAATTGTTTCTGATCTGGCTGAACTCATGATGAAACAAAAGCAGATTGTGATTAGGACGTTGCCTTCACTTAATTAAAGGAAAAAATTAAAAACAGTTTGACTGGTTCAGTGAATACAAATCAACGTGCATTCAGAATAGCGATGTAGAGTTATTAAAGCTTTTTTCTGGCTTCTGTGATTTGATCAGAAACTGAATTAAAAGAACAACTCCCGTGTGTTTTTTTTGAATTTACGCTTGCCTCAGGCTTGAGGCAGTCGTAGATATCTATTTCAATAACAGTTGAAAACTCCTTGAACTTTTCAACTGGAATCATAGGCAGGGTAATTCCCGACGTAATACTCCAGGTAACAATTTTTCCAGTAATGCGGTGAGCATCACGAAAAGGAATCTGTTTGCGGACTAAGTATTCGGCTATTTCTGTTGCAAGGCTGAGATCTTCAGACGTTAATTTTGCTAAACGCTCCTTTTTGAGTGTTATATGCTCAAGCAACTTTGTAAAGATCTTAACACTTTCAATTGCTGTTTCAGCGCTGTCAAAAAGCGGCTGTTTATCTTCCTGCATGTCTCGGTTGTAGGACAGGGGCAGTGCCTTCATAATAGTAAGCATAGCCATGAGATTACCATACACTCTGCCTGTTTTACCCCTGACAAGCTCAGCAATATCGGCATTCTTTTTCTGTGGCATGAGGGATGAGCCAGTTGCAAAGGCATCGCTGATTTCCAGATAACTGAACTCATATGAGCTCCAGAGAATCACATCCTCGGCTAATCTCGAAAGATGCATCATGATCATGGAACAAGCGGATATAAACTCAATCACAATATCACGATCACTGACGGCATCAATACTGTTCGAAAAAAGAGCGTCAAAACCAAGCAGGTCAGCAGTACGTTGAGAGTTGAGCGGTAGTGTGCTTCCCGCAAATGCCGCTGCACCGAGTGGTGAAATATTCACTCGTTTCATGAGGTCGCTGAGACGTTGACGGTCGCGGATAAACATATTGAAGTATGCCAGGTAGTAATGACCGGCCGAAATAGGCTGGGCTCGTTGCAGGTGAGTATAGCCGAATATGATCGTTTCACTGTAGGTTTCCGTTTTATCCAAAAGCACTTGCAGCAGGTTATTAATGGCTTTCTGAAGCTCATTAATTTCTTTGCGCATATAGAGACGGGTATCCGTTGCGACCTGATCGTTACGGCTTCTTCCTGAGTGTAGTTTACCTGCTGTTGCTCCTATTTTTTCCTTCAGTCGGTTTTCAATAACAGTATGAATATCTTCGTCTTCCCAGTGAGGAACCAGAGTGCCGCTCGAAAGTTCCTCCTCTATTTCCTTGAGTCCGGCAATAATCTGTTGAGCCTCTGCAACACTAACAATATGTTCTTCGGCAAGCATAGTAACATGGGCAATTGACCCTTGAATATCTTCACGAAAAAGCTTCTTGTCAACATAAACTGACGATGAAAAGAGAAGCGCATCGCGATCAAAGGGTAATGAAAACCGGCTTTGCCAGAGTAATTCCTTTTTATTGCTGCCCATAAGAATATCAATTATAGATTCACAGCCATAAGATATTTTATTAAAACATTTTATGGCTTTTTTTGCTCAAAAAAATAAAAAATCGCCACAACCAGTATTTCAGTTGGTGATAAGATAGGGAAAATATTTTCTCTGAATGAGTGTGGGATGAATTTATATCGTTTTTGGTTGCTGGCTACATTTTGCTTATAGCGCTCTTAGTTTTTTAAAACCTTTTCAACACACTGAAAAACAAATTGTTCTCGATATATAGAACAATTTGTTTCGTTAAGCACCGAAACCACATGCGTTTCAAGACGAGCTTTTTTTGGTATAAACCTCCCCTTTTCGGATTGAAATTTTTTTACTTTACATAATATATATTATACAACAAATCGTGAGGAGCGGAGGGAAAACATGACTCACAGAGTTCTTATAGGACAAAAAAGTCGCCTGCGTCATTTTTCGTTGCATGAATGTTGACCTCTTTGACCTTTGACCTCTTATAAACGTGGGCACGTCCTTGGCACTCCAATTATTATTTTGGCTTTTCTTATTCAGATTAACAAATAAACTTGAATCAATACATCAATGAGGGGAAAGGGAAATATCCTTTATTTATTTTCCTGCGATAAAAGCAGACAGATCGGACATGGTCTTTATACGCATTTGATCGTTAAGGTCAATAGCGGTCATGGTAACCTTGTGTTTCTTCAATACCTCTTCAAGCACTTGCATATTAATAATCTCAATACCGTGAAGTCTACATTGTTGAACAACTGACTGAGGAATGCTTGCATTTGTGGCTAAAACACAGCGGAGAGTATATTCGCTGCCAGTGAAGTAACCTGCTCTATAATTGTCGAAGGCGTTGATAGTTTCATTAATAACTTCAGAATCGATCACACCACCGGAGCATGTATGCTTACACTGAATCAACCGGACCGTTCGACCATTAATAGAGACAACATCGATTCCCAAATCGCCTGACCTTGGTGTTACAATAGATCGATTCCCAGCCTTTTCCTCTAGAATCCCAATAAGTGATTCAAAACGATCCCAGGTAAGTAACCTTATATCCTCAGAAGAAATTGATTGCTTAGACCCCTCTGGAATGAATTCTTCTTCAAAAATGTCTTTGCAAAACTCAGACTCATTCACCCTTTCTTCAGGCAATGGCATAAGAAAATCATTGGCCATTTTCAACCGGCGCTCTATCAATGCATCCAATTTTTCATCAAAAGTCTGGAACTCTCCTTCTGGATCCTTTGCTATCAGATAATAAACATGCACATCTTTTGTTTGTCCAATACGGTACGCGCGATCTGTAGCCTGTGACTCTTTTGCCGGATTCCACCATCGTCCGTAATGAATAACATGATTTGCTTCAACTAAGGTAAGTCCAACACCTGCAACATCTGGAGAGAGGATGATAAAGTTAACAGAGGGGTCTGACTTAAATCTTTGAATCATGGACTTCCTTGTACTTGAGGATGTTTTTGTCTCAGCGCCCGTTTTTACAGCCCCGTTCACAATATCAACTCTTTGCCCAAAGTCCTCCCTTATTGCCGCTGCAAGTAATTGCTGCATATCCAAGGTTCTAGTAAAAATCAGCGCCTTTTCTCCTGCATGCTTTACAGCCTTTAAAATATCCAGAAGCGCAGCAAGCTTTGGACAGTCATCAGTCATTCTATTGAGTGCGCCGGCCTCATAAGGGGTGTATGGATTGATAGCTGGATGCTGGTATAACTGCATCAGTCCCTGGATTGCCGAGAGATGAATGCCTTGTCTGTTGCCTGCTCGAACAGAATCTATATACTCGATATGACGACGCCTCTGTGCAGGCGCAAGAATGCACTCTTTTTTATGAATATGTTTTTTTGGAAGACCAACTAATTCCTGAGACTTCTCCCTTCGTAAGATATACGGCGGAGGAGCCCCCTGCGGTTGCTGATTAGCTGGAAAATACTTTAGTCTCTCTTTAAGCTCGTCCAAGATGCCCGTTATTTCCTCCGGATTATCCGCAATAGGTTGCTCATAAGTTTTTGAAAACTCTTGTGAACTTCCGAGGGTACCCGGCTGGAGGTAATCAATGATGTTCCATACATCAAGCATTCTTGTTTCGACCGGGGTGCCAGTACAGGCAATTTTAAACTGAGAAGAGAGACTTTTTAGGGCAAAGGAGCGCTTTGACTTCGGCGTCTTATGTGCCTGAGCCTCATCGGTTATAATAACTGACCAAGAGGATTTGATGTTTGCCATAGAGAACTGATAATTAACCAGCGTCTCGTAGTTAGTTAAAATAACCCTGTTCTTTCGGATTTTTTCAAAATCAAGCTGGCCTTTCGTAACAGCTTCAATCTTCGGAACCTTCACAGTATTTATCCCTGCTTTATAAAGCGAAAGGCACGGCCAAAATATACTACCATCATGCTTAAAAAAATGTCGCATATCATGTTGCCAGGTCTCGTTCTCTAAAAGAATGACCGGCATGACAACAAGTACTGGATTCCATGGTGGTGACTCAGTATCGTGTCCACTCTCATAAATAATACTATGCTGTGGATGTTCGACCAGTTCGAGCAACCAAGCAATAAACATTAATACTTGGAGCGTTTTTCCAAGTCCCATATCGTCTGCAAGCAAGCACCCCTTTCTTCCTATGAGAAAATTTGCCTGCATCCATAGGAGGCCTTTCTTTTGATGTTCTTTTAGGTCGATATCATCTCGAAGAGCTTGTGGAATAAAGAAAAGTTCTTCAGGTACTTTAGCTAAGCGTTCCTGCTCTTCATAGTCTAAATCAGCCTCATTTTCGTAAATAAGCAAATAAACTTTATCACTCTGATCGACAGGCCGCGGAACAGATTTTCCGCTTACCGCTTTCGTTACATACTCAGCCAGTTTTTCTGTGGCAGCCACAAAGGGATAGTCCAGAACAATTGATCGTTCTTTATAATCAATAAATCCTTTGCCAGAATTGAATGCTGACTGTGCATCACCAAGAAATTTTACGACATCTTTTACTCCGTCAAACCCAATTATCTCTTTCTCGCCATCGGCGTATGTCACCTCTATGCCTGCATCAAATTTTCGAGCTTTCTTGGTAGGATCAGGAGTTATGTCTTCAAAAAAACCGGTTTGCGAGTTTTTGATAAAAGGCAATGAAATCGAAGGGAATTTCCCAATTGCTCTCACCCGAGGACCAAAGTCAGCTAAAGCAAAATCAACCTCACCTGCCACTCCGTCAAACACGGCTTCCGGATTTCTTAAAACATCGATTTTCTCTCGACCTGAAAGATACCGGATGCTGGCCATGCGCCTTAAGGCCTCTTCTTGGTCTTCGCTGAACAATACTCTTATCCGTCCTCCCGCGCCATCATTTATATGGAGGCTTGAAAGATTCATTGTGCTGAAAAATACTTGTCGCAAAGCTTCGGGGGGGACACCCTGAATAAAAGGAGAAAATGAAATAGCTCCATTTTCTTCTTCAATAAGGTCAACGCCCAAATTGGGGGCAATAAGAACCTTGTTTTCCTTGAGATATTGATCAATCTTTGAACCAAGCCCTGCGGCAAGTTCACGTATATCAGCAAAGGAAATCAACCCTTTTGATGCGGATTTTTCTAATGGCGGCAGATTACGGAAATCATCTATTGCTTTTACTAATGAGTATGTTTGCCTGTCGAGACGGTACAATTTATCAACATAGGTAATAAAACACCCGACTCGTTTTTCAATATAAATCGGATTGCTCCCATACCAAAAGGTGAGACGATAACCAAAATCGGGGCACCCTAGTGCACTGTGGGAAGTTAGTTCACAGAAAAAGGGGGCAGATGGGGCTAACTCTTCAAAGGCATATATTTCATTGTCGGGCAACGCAAGAAGTGCCTTATACGGAATAGTCAGAGCATTCCCGTCTTTTTTGGCAAGACCAATCTCAAGTAATTGAGGAATAAGGGCCGGTAAGCGCTTGCCAAGTTCAGTCAATGGGGAGGGAGATTCAACATCAGGCGAAGTAATATCTACCACTTCGCTGAAGATGTGTAATCCATCTTTTTCAGCCGAGATTAACACACCTTTTAATGGTTCTGATAAAATCCACATCATGGCCTAACCCCATTAATTGCAAGAACATTAGCAACCCTACTTTGCCAAAAACCTGTATGTCTCACTCGACATTCAGGTGACAAATCCTGGTTTTTTAATCGAAACTCCGGAATGTATTGATTGGACCACATATCAGGAGTTGAATCATCAAACTCATCTCTCTGGAAAAGATATACACATCCACCCCCTGCATTACTAAACTCAACTGCAACCATTCTGCCAAAATCAAGAATAAATGCAGCTCGATTCTGAGTATTGGAGAGTCGGCCGAATTTGATATTTTTATTTCCATGTAGTTGAGATGCGACACTATCAGAAAGAAGTGAACGACACCCGATTAGTTTATGAACATAATTAAGCCAGAAATCTCTCCGGCCATGCGGATCTTGCCCTTTCAAGACATAATCAAAAAAGAAGTATATATCTTCTTTAGAGAGCCAGATAATAAACTGTTGGATCGCGTTCTTTTCTACACCTACCCACTTATTACGATTTGCAGGTAAACGGGGGTCCCCTAACAATTGGTGATTTAAAATTGCATGCTGTAGTTGCTTAGAAAATTGGTTGACATCGGGATGCAACACCAATTTTTTCACAGCGATATCAAGAATGCTTCTATCGCGTTCCCAGCCAGGCCAGGTCAGGAGCGTATCAAACAGGTAATCGATAACATCGGAAGAACTTACAACATCTTCTACACAAGCATCAATAGCATATGCCACGACTGAATACATATACTCTGAGAATTCATATAAAGCCCATTCTTTTGATGCGTCTTTAGGACTTTTATTCTCTTTCAGCAGGTTCTTTTTAGCAAAATTCGCCGGACCACTCTCCCCGATAATCGTAATAATATCGGTCTGCCATTTAACAAGCACACGGTCAGCCCCAGAATATATATTGAGTTGCTTAGCCGTATATTCAGTAATCTCTATTTTGGGTAATTTTTGTACCCAGTTCTGGTGTAGAGTCCATACCAAACCTTTTATAACCCTTGCCCTTGCCACGGCAACGTTACGAAAAAGGTATTCTGCAAATCTTTGATTATGAACGATATCACTCTCCCAGCAAAGCCATTTTATAGCAGTCTTATCAATCTCGGAAATATTTCCTTCACAGTATGCTAACCAAAGCTGTCTGTATTTTGGTCGTAGTGACTTGGGGGCTACGGCGACAAGCATATTGCTTTCAAGTTGTGCAATGATGCGCGTAATCTTAGGGAAATAATTCTCATCAACCTTGTGAACCTGTTGCCTAACGGAATTTTCTAATAGACGAGACAATCCCTTCAGTCCATCCAATGCAACTTGCAGTTCAAACATTAGTCAACTGCTTTTGAAGTTTGTCACCACCAAATGAGCGGACCCTAATCTTAAAAACCACCCTCCTGCTCATTTTCGCACTACTCATTAAATCCTGTTTCCCTCGGCCGCTTGCAGACAGTACTCGCAGGAAGTAGTCAATCTTTTCGTGCTCACGACCCGCCGTTTGACGTTCTAAAATGTTTATTGACTCACTCACAACCTCCATCGATCTGAATTGGCTAAGTTTAAGGTTATGCGTATCACTACCGGAAGCATCAGTATGACCTTCAACGACGACTGAACTGATGTCATCCCGAAACTCTTTATCGTAAATGATATTGGTTAGTCTTGGAATAAACCCAAGAAGAAAATCTTTGCCATGAGGAGGGATTTCAAAACGATCTACCCCAAATTCCAGCAACCCCTCTGGAACAAGAATTAGTAAGGCCAAGGGGTCATTAGGATCAGATTTTACTATAACTCCCTGAACAGCGTAATCTTTCAACTGCTGCTGTAATTTCCCTAAAATCATTGACCGAGTCCCTTCACTTGCTTCGAAGGCGTTATTCATGAACGTGCATAAAAGCAGAATAAATATGACCGCTAGTGAGGTCATCAAATCCGTAAATGAATTCGCTAGTCCTGAATTGTTATCTTCATCCATATTTACAGCTATTTAATCAGCTTGTTTTTTATGGTGCTGATTTCTTCTACAAGATCTTCTAAATCCTCAAGTTTTTCAGTCAACCCTTCTATTGCAGCACCTAATTGGCCTACAGCATTGGCCACATGGTCATTAGCTACTGTAACGGTTTTATTAAAATGGTCCTGAGTAGCACTTGAGAATTTTTGCAGATTTTGTGATATATCAGAAAGTACATTAGCTGCACTTGCCTCAACTTTTTCGAAAATCTCTTGGTAATTCACCATAGATGTTTCAATATTTTCCCATGTTTTGACCTGTAATGCTTGTGAGGCGTTCAGTTCCGCCACCTCTTCCGCTGCTAGTTCAGCAACCTTTTTAACAGACGCTTCCGTTTCCCTCATTTTTTCAACTGAAGAAGTGAGAGATTCCATTGCCAGCTTTACATCTCCAGCAACGTACCTCATCCCTGCATTGATTTCATTATACCCTGTAACATATGTACCGAACTCCTCTACAGCTTTATGAAGCGTCTCTTTGAGTTGATCAACTCTATCCAGTTGTCCTTCATGCCTGCTCAAGACTTCCATAAACTTCTCAACGCTTTGCTTGTTTAGTTCACCGACTTTTGTCATGATGCCATCTGCTGCAAGAGATGATGTTGCCGCAGACCCCTCAATGGATTTTTGCATTGCATCGCTCAGACCAGCAAATCTTGTTTCTATGGTTGACATGGATGCATCAAGATTATGAACCATCTTCTTAAGCTCCTCAGAGCCCTCACTAAGCTGACTTTGTGTTGAAACCTTCGACAATTCAATCAGCTCCTTTAGCGCGTCTTGTGTCCCTGTAAACTGAGAATTCATTCCTCCAAGTATCTCAGCTGTATGCCCAATCTGCGTAACTACATTGTTGAATTGGTCTTGAGCGCTACCTGTTAATGATTTATTAAACTCCTTACTCATCTCTTTAATTGAGGAAGCTAGTGAATCCTTTAAGTCTTTCAGCAATTCCTCAATCTTACCGGTTATAACGCCATGCTCTGACTCTTTCGCATTTTTTAGAACACCCAAAAGTTCAGCCTGTGACCCTCGAGTTAGCTCCTTAAGCTCATCAATCGCAGCTACAACCTTACCAAGTATAGGGGTCATACTCTCGGTAATATTAGATCTCAGACCAATCGATAAGTCAGAGTTAAACGACCTAAATGCTGCATCCTGGCTTTTCATAGTCTGACAAAGCTCATCAAGAAAATGGGCATCTGTCCGAACTGGAAAAAGTGTATCCATGGAATCTATGAAAGAGAGCCTGTAGGAGTTCATCTGATAGAAGACACTCTTTTCAATGAGCATAAAAATTGAAGCGGCAAAAAGAGCTGCAATTGAGGAAATAAACTTCCCGGAAAGCCCCCCAATAAGACCCTCAAGACCGTGGACCTTGTTATCAAGGATTTTAACATCTAACAAACCGATAAGAATAGCCATAAACGTAACAAGAAGGCCTATACCGGTAAGTATGCCAGGTAGAGCAACAAATCGGGACTTGTTAAAGCCCGGACCAAAAGAAAGGTGCTCACCGTAAAGGCTTCCGGCAGAACATGATGCCCATACTTGCGTTCTATCATCACCACAGTCTAACACCCTGCGAATTAATTTGGCTTTAAATAAACGCCACGGAAAAGTTAGAGCAGGACTTTCTTCAAACATTTTATCCAACCGGCCAATAACAAGAGCATCACGCCCATCGCTCCCTTTTATTGAAAACTTTTCTGCAAGTTCATTGATTGTTTCAATGGCCTTGACCAGTGCGTTTCGATTTCTCTCTTTTAAACGGTAGAGGTGATATAATTCGTAACCAGGCCATAATATCAATAAGACTGCTGCCACCCATGATATCCATGGAGCCTTAATGCCAGCAATAACAAACGAGAATTGCAAGAAATCTTTGATATCCATATGCGGCTAATTTGTCTTTTCGAGCGTGTTACAGGCTTAAAAAACCAGTTGTCATTCAGGCACTCGTCTCTTCCCATCCGGTTAAAACTCTCTATAAATGCATTGTCTACCGGTTTTCCGGGTCTGCTGAATTCAAGTTTAATCTCGTTTCTATAGGCCAAGCTATCCAAGACTTTTCCGGTGAATTCAGGTCCATTGTCTACCGTAATGACTTCCGGCAATCCTTTCATCCAGAATCAGTGGTACACTTTCCCCGGAATATGCAATACCGCCATCTAATCCGATTTCTTTCAGAAGAGCATCTTACAACTCAACTTAAAAAGTAATTTATTGCGTTCGATTTTCTGCATTTCTGCATATAAAAACACAATACGATATTAATAATCAACATCAGTCAAGATGCGTTTTCAATAGTCATATCGCTTTCAACTTTAATAGCGATAATGTATTTTATCAAAACTAAATCCTGATCCATAAACTTAAAGGCACCTCTAATAACCCTCAATAAGAGGTATCAGTTAAAAATTATCCTATTGTAAAGTAATAGGTTTTTAGGTTGCCCTTAATATTGAAAAACGTAATTTATAATTTGTTTCCTGAAGCGAACAGCTAACAATTTTACAAAAAAAGCAACCTTTTTAGGCTGCTTTTTTTGTAATCAACTTACTAAATAATGTTGGCAGTTTACTTCTTTTCCGGTACTTCGCGTTCATCTTTTACTGCATAGTTAATCAGATAATCATAGAGCCTGATAAGACGGGAATTCTGATTGTTCTGATCAATCCAGTGGCCGATCATGCCTATGGTACGGGCAAGAACGAAAAAGCCGTTCAGTGAGTATTCCGGGAAATCAAGATCAACAAGGATACAGCCGATTGTGCCGTCAACGTTAAGTATAAGGTTATCTTTTTTAGAGGTGGTAACCTTTTCTACTGCAAGTGCATAGTCAAGGCAAGGGGTATGCAGTGTGGTCTGGTTTTTAACATATTCCACCAGATATTTTACCCTCTTGTCAGGATTTTTAAGGCTTTTGACTCTGTGGCCAATACCTGGAACCGGCCCGACGTTCTGCTTCATCCATGAAAGGAATCCGGCGATATCGTTCGGATATTCCTTGACTCCGTATTTGAAATATTTACCGGCGTTGGTCACTGCCCCGCCGAATCTTGGGCCGATCATGGTCATACCTGCCGAAACTGCCTGAGGAAGATCGATTCCTGCGCATGCGGCAATAATTGAGCCGAAAGCTCCGGAAACTGCCGGGCCGTGATCGGCAGAGATCATGATAATGCGCTTGATAATTTCAGACTCTTCCTTTGAGGGAAGTTTCTTGTTCCAGAGAAGACCGATAACATCTTCGATGCCGTAACCTTTTTCACATAGTTCAGATGCTGCATAACCGGCGTAACGAGGCTCTTCGCCACGGTCGTCGGAAATGGTGGTGCGGATCAATGGTTCTACAATAACTTGACCCTGTTTCATGACCTCCTGAACACTTGGCGGAAGCTCGGGCAGGTTTTTATCGTCAATACCATTTGCCTGCTTGATGACTCCGGTTTCGATCAGTTCCTGATATACTTGCTTGATAGCTTTGCTCAAACCACCAAAGGTGTCGGGAACGATGGCGCCCGCTTCACGAAGAGCATTCATTTTTGAACGTGCAGATCCAAGTCCTTTTTTGCCTTCCTTTGCTCCGGCATGGCCAAATTTCATCCCTTGGGGTAGAACTTCCTGGCAGGTTCCGCCGATTGCGGCAATCACCTTGACTCTGCGTGCTTTTGCTCCAAGCCATTCTGCCGCCTCTTCCTCAAGAGTTCCGCCAACTTCACCAACAATAACGACGGCTTTGGTGTCGGTATCATTTTCGAACATTTCAAGGTAGGTTACAAAATCTGTACCGGGGAAAGCATCGCCACCGATGGCGACTGCCGAAGTTATACCATCACCGTTTTGGGCACAAAGCCACATGGCTTCGTTGGAAAGACCACCAGATTTGGTAATAACGCCAAATGAACCCGGGCGATAGAGGTTACAAAGTTTCAGGTTTTTGTACTCCCCGCCAATAACTCCGAGACGGCACTCCCCTGCTGAAAGAATACCGATAGAGGATGGGCCATTGAAAATTTTGCCGGTTTCGAGTGCCTGCTTGCGCAGCCGCTTGGCATCTTTTTCCGGTACACCTTCCGTAATCATGGATACAAGCTTGATCCCCTTTGCATTAAGTGCTTCTCTGGCAGAGTCGTAGGCTCTGGATGCGCCGATATAGATAAGCGCGGTATTGATTTCAGGACGTTCTTCAAGTGCTTTTTCGAGCGTAGAGTAAACAGTAACGTTATTCAGCTCACTACCCCGATATATCTCTTTCTGCTGGCCTTCTTCAGGCGGATAAACAAAAGCCTGAACTGTAAGCGGCCGGTTGATCAGAAAGTCGAACTGGGCCATCCGCCTTGCGGCATTCAATCCGGCAACACCGCCAATGATGACCACTTTTGTTTCCCTATTTGCTAAAATGCTCACGATTCTTTCTGGTTTATAATTCCTGGAATTTTAGAAGTTTTTCTTCGGGCTATTCTTCAACGGTGTTTTCCTTACGAATTCAGGGCAAGGTCAACGATATCGGTCATAGGCATACTGCGATCATAGACATGGATATCAAAACCTTCTTCCTGGAGTTTCTTAATTGCCGCAAGTCCCTGATTCTCATTCGGCCCGCCACGTCGTACCCAGATTTTAACATTTTCAAGATACCCTTTAGCCTGACTCGACCGGAATCCATTAATGATTCCGCTGAAGGTTGCCTTTACATCGGTAAAATTGGCAATTGCGCCGCCAACAATAATATGCTTGATATTAGGAAGCTTGCAAATCGTTTCGGTCAGAGCTTCTACTGCCCAGTCCGGCGGATCACCAGAGTACTCGGCATAGTTGGCAATTGTGCCGCCTCTTGCAACCACAGCATCAGAATAAAAGACCGATGCGCCACCACCAGCAGTCAACAGGGCGATATTTCCACCCGGCACCTCAACAAACTTTACTGACCCTTTGATACGGGCATCAATGTCCATGATTTGCTGCTCGGCTTCAGAATAGGAACGTCCGATTTCAGAAACAGGCTTGAAATCCCAATCGGCATGGCGGAAACGGGCATCCCAGTCAACGTTCATAACAGCGTCAAGCGCGGCAAACCGCATATCGCTTTTACGGATGACAAGCGGATTGATCTCAATCGACTGTGCATCTTCGTTGTCGAAACAGAGAACAAGGCGCGATGCGATTTTAGCGACACGTTCAGCAATTTCCCCTTCAAAACCAGCCTCCAGTGCAACCTCGGTAATGCGTTCGACAGTCGGGTTCTCGTCAATCGGGATAAAGAGCCTTTTTACGGTATCCCAGTTATCTTCAATATCCACGCCCCCCTTGTTGGAGAGAAGAAGTTCTGCTCCATTGCGATTACCGGCAATTGAAATGTAATATTCTTCGTCGTGATCAAGCATTTCTGCTACAATGACTTGACGAACAACCGAAGTGCCAATTTGACGGCCAATCATCTCTTTTGCTGCTTCAAGAGCTCCTTCAAGATCAAGCCCAAGCTTCACCAGCCCAATCTTGAACCTTCCGCCGATGGCTTCGTGAGCTTTAACAACAAGTTTTGATTCTTTCAGCCATTTATTAGCTTCTCCAAGTTGAGCAAGGCGGTTGGGATCCATGATAACAACATAATTAGGCACAGGAATGCCCCATTTGTTGAATAGCTTCATGGCTGGCCCTTCAAGTATCTTAGCCATACTAATCCGTATTTGTATGTTAATGGGTAGAGTTACAAAAAAATTTGCAAGAGCGAAATTTAGTTATATTTCTATTTGATCCAAAAGCTTAAGCTTCATTTAATACTCGAAAATCATTGAAACGATCATTTTTATGATTGATTTTTTGAATTGGTGGCAGAATCTGCCGGCACAAATGGATCCGGTTCTGTTTTCTGTTGGAAGTTTTGCTGTTCGCTGGTATGGCATGATGTATATTATTGCCTTCGGCATCGTGTATCTGCTTACCCGTTACCGCATTGAAACGGAAAAACTTCCTTTCAAGCGTTCCTTTGTTGGGGATACCCTTACCTGGGCTATGGCTGGAGTTGTTTTGGGCGGACGCCTCGGTTATATACTTTTCTATGGAATGAGCTCTTTTTTGTCAGATCCACTTGCGGCTCTTCTTCCATGGGTTTCAGCTCCCGGCGGGTGTCGGTTCACTGGTGTTACCGGCATGTCGTATCATGGTGGTGTAATCGGGGTTATTCTTGCACTGCTGATATTCAGTCGTTCACGGAAAACTGGTTTTTTCACCACTTTTGACCTTTTCATCCCCTCTGTACCACTAGGCTATACTTTCGGGCGGCTTGGCAACTTCATTAATGGTGAACTCTATGGAAGAGTGACTAATTCTGCAGCGGGAATGTATTTTCCGCTTGCGCCAACCTATCAGCTTCGGTATCCATCACAGCTTTACGAAGCATTTTTTGAAGGTATCGTACTGTTCATCATTCTCTGGCTTCTTCGCAAAAAATCCCCGTTTCCCGGATTTCTTTCAGCCCTTTACCTTTTTGGTTACGGATTTGTCCGCTTTTTTATTGAATACTTTCGTGAACCGGACGCCCAGCTTGGCTTTGTGCTGCTGAACTTTTCCATGGGGCAAGTACTGTGTTGCATTATGATGATTGCTGGTACAGCTCTGTTTTTTATCAACAGAGCAAAACAGGAAAAGGGTTCAGCGTGAACTTAGTAACACCTCTTCCCCGCTGCCGAAACACCTGCGCCGGACAAAGAGCATTACCACAATAGAGGTTATGGCTGTTGAACCAACAAGCATCAGCATAACAACAATCTGATAACGAATAGCAATAAGCGGGTCAGTTCCAGCAAGAATCTGGCCCGACATCATCCCTGGAATAAAGACAAGACCCACACCCATCATGGCGTTGATTGAAGGAATCATCCCGGCTGTCACTGCTTTTCTGAAAATATCGTCACTGGCCTCACGGTAATTTGCTCCCAAAGTAAGCTTCATCTCAACAAGCTCTTTCTGTTCACGGAGATCCTTAAAAAGACGTTCAAGAGCAATAGCAAGAGCCGACATCGAATTTCCAATCACCATTCCGCCGGCAGGAATGAAGTATCGGGGCTCCCACCAGGGAGTGATGCCGACAATCAGACCCGAAACAAAAAGTGCTGTAGCAAAATAGCTTATGACCATTGTCAAAAACGTTGGAACAATATACGGTATCTGATGCTCCTTCACTCTTCCTTTAACAATGAACATGGCCGATACAACCATCACCATAAACACACAGAGTATCAGCCAGATGTTTGAGGATTTCAAAATGAAAGTCAGCACATACCCCATAAGAAAAAGTTGCGCGAACGTACGGATAGTGCCTATGGTGATATCGCGGTTCAGGCCAAGATGGTAGATAAAAGAGCTGGCTTGCGCTATTACAATAAAAAGCAAGGCAAGCAGCAACTGTCCGTTCGAAATGTTAATAATCTGGTTCATAAAGAGAGATGAAGTTTGCGTGCAGCGAGCGTGTAGGTCAGCGGGAGCACCTCTCTTGGCTTATAATCAATGTGGGTAACAGTTATCAATGTTTTTCCCTGTTCGGTATTCAAGCATTCCATAATGGAAAATACCATTGATGCGCTTTCTTGATCCAATGCTGAGGTCGGCTCATCAAGCAGCAGCAGCAAAGGTTTTTGAAGCAGGGCACGCATAATGGCCAGGCGCTGTTTTTGCCCTATCGACAGTTTTAATGCTGATTGATTGAGTGCTACATCTGTAAGGTAGAATTTTTGCAGCATCTCCCTCAGCTCCTCTTTGGCTGGGCGACATTTCGAGGTATTGGCCGCAAAAGAAAACGGCAACAGCAGGTTTTCCTCAACTGAGGCATCTATCATCTGTGGAATTTGAGCAACATAACTGATAACGCTCCGAAGTTTTGCCGGTGCAATAGTGGTTATATTGTTTCCTTCAAAAAAAATATCTCCTCTGATCTGCCGGTTCAACCGGCAGATGATGCGCAGCAATGTTGATTTTCCGGATCCGGAAAGCCCCTTGACCAGAATGAATTCACCCTCACAAACAGTCAGGTTAAGATTGTCAAACACCAGAGATGCAGCTTCCTCATAGCGAAAGCAGAGGTTTCTGATTTCAAGTAGTGGAGTCATATATGCTCCATCAAGTTTGTTGTATTCAGCCTTTTCCTGATGATGGCTTGGTATGAGCTGTATTAGACTGTTGACGCAGAAAAATGAAGCCAGTAAAAGCAATAACCGCTGCCGCGACTGCCCAGATGATAAGGCCGAACCGGGAACCGCCATCCAGCATGCTGAAGACTCCGAAAAGGAAAAAGATAACCGATGCTCCAATTTTAATAGCTTTTTCCGGCAATCGAGCACCAAGCATTTTCCCTGCAATAATAGCCAGGCCATCTGAAAGTACCATGCCAATAGTTGAGCCGATCCATACCGGCAGAAAAGGATTGGTTGAGGCGAGGGTTACAGTAGAGAGCATAGTTTTGTCACCAAGTTCTGCTATAAAGAACGTTGAAAAGACCAGCCAGAAAGGGTTAATACCGGTTTTACAGCTTTTTTCTTCATCATCAAGAGTATCACCCCGCAGAGTCCAGAACCCAAACACAATAAATGCAATGCCGGCAACAAACTTAATCCATTCAGTAGGCAATTGGCCACCAATAAACCAACCGATTCCAGCCGAAAAAACATGAATAGCAAGGGTTGCCCAAAAAATACCCCACAAAACCACACTTGTATTATAACAGGTCGCAAGGGTCAAGGCAACAAGCTGTGTTTTATCGCCAAGTTCAGCAACAAAAATCATCACAAGCGAAAGCCAGAACGCATCCATTGATCAATCGGTTACCGTTTAATATGTTCGCAATTTACACTCAATGTTTTTCACCATTATAATGAGCATGGAAAAAAACAAACAACAAGTATAGACAATCCGTAAGGATGTACAAGCAGAAAAAAAGCTATGCACTTATTCATTTCTCCGGAATTTTTTCAATTTAAAAATGTCGCTGTTGTGAATGCCCATCTGCAGCCTGACCTCTGCATTATGTGTTCCAGTTTCAGTTTGTCTGAACGCAATTGTGGCTTATCCCTTCCCTGTTCTCTTATATCTGTCAATTTGTCTTAAGATCAAGTGTGTGGCTTGTTGCAATACGTGCTGCTTTGCGGGCGGGATAGAGGCTTACAGCAATACAAAGCAGCATTGCTGTGATACTGACCACAATAAAATCGTTGATTTGCATACTGACAGGATAGGCGTCAATGATGAAAGCGCTTTTCGAAGGTAGCTTTACCATGCCGAACAGCTCCTGAAGTGTGCAGATACTCCATGCAATGAATGTTCCTGCCGCAGTTCCTGCCAATCCGGTCATACTGCCCTGGATGATGAATATGGCCATGAACTGCGGCTTTTCAAGACCCAGACAGCGCAGATAAAACAACTCCCGTTGCTTATCAATAGCGGTCATGGCAAGTGCTCCGGTAAGGCTAAGTGAGGCAACAAGAATAATAAGCATGAGAACACCGAAACTCACCCATTTTTCGAGTTTCATAACCGCAAAAATATTATTGTATTTTTCTTCGAGGCTGCGGATTCTGTAACTGTTTTTAAAGGGAGTTCGTGCTAACCACTTTCTGAGGTTGCCGATAAAGGATGTACTGGAAAAACCATTTTTTGCCCTGATATCAATACCCGAATAGACTCCCCTGCCAAGTAGAAGAATTTTCTGTGCAAACCGGTCTGATGTCAGCACGTATCGGTCGTCAAATATTTTTTGCAAAGAAAATGTTGAAAAAATGGTGGTTTCAGGGATATTCAGAGCTGGCAGCATGTAGGGTTCCGAGAGTGATTCAAGCCCAAAAGAAATCAACTCAGGGCTGAAAATTTTCACCGTTTTAAAAGGAAAAAGATTTGTCCGGTAAGCCAGAAGCTCTCCAGCAGCAATAGTCTCATCAGTAAAAAAAGGATGGGTGGCTCGTGTCTGGCGCATCAGGCGCAGATGAGCTGCGTTGCTGAGTCCTTTAACAATAACCTGTTCGCTTTTATTCTGAGTTGTCATGATCGCCTCCCCTTCAGCAAATGGTTCTGCAGTCCCCACTCCTTCAATTGCTTTTATAGAGTGAAGCAGATTGCTGGATACTGTTAACGATCTTCCTTCAAGTGGAACAAGCTGAACAGGGCTGTCGATAGTGGTAAAAAGGTCGCGGGCAAGTTTTTGAAAGCCGTTTAAAACGCTCATAACAACAAGCAATGTACTGACACCGATAATGATACCGGCAAGACTTATTGCTGAAATGATATTGATAATCCTGAACCGTTTGCGGGCAAAACTGAAGCGGCGCGCAATCCATAAACCAGTTTTCATACAAGCTGCAATAACATTGTTCAGGTGCCCAGAGCAGTCCCTGGTTTAAGCGATGCTGCTATCCGGGCTGGAATAAAAGCAAAAAGAAGAGTCAGTATCATGACAACTATTGACACCGCAGCATAATCAACCGGATCAATCAGGAGTGGCACATATTTGATAAAATAGCTTTTTTCAGGCAGGGTTATGAGATGAAATCTCAATTCGAAAACCGAAAGGGAGAGGGCCAGGATATTGCCGGAAACAATGCCCGACATTGCAATAAGAAAAGCCTGCGCCATGAAAAGACTGCTGATTTTACCAGGTTCGAGGCCCAGTGCGCTGAGCATGCCTATTTCTCGGGTTTTTTCGATAATCAGTACAAGAATCGTTGAGATGATGTTGAAAACGGCTACAATAGTTATTGTCACAATCAAAAGTGGCATAATGTTTTTCTGAAGCTTCAGCCATTCAAAAAGATTTGCATACCGCTGAAAAACGGTATAGCCATAAAACGGAGATCCAAGTGCAGTAATCAACTCCTGTACCGTGTTCTGAAGTTTATTGAGATGATGGACGTTGACGTCATAACCGCTGATCATCATAGGGCTGCATTGTGCTTGCATTTGTTTTAAATCGGTAATGACAACAAATTCATCAAAACCTTCCTGAAGACCGGTATCATAAATTCCGCATATAACTCCAACTTCAAGGTCAAGTGATGAAAGCAGATCCACAATATTTTTATTGCCAAAAACAAGCTTTGTATCTGATGAATTCTTTCCAAGGCCAACAAGCATAACTTTTTGCCCAACTTTTAAACCAAGGTTTTCAGACAAAGACTGCCCGGCATAGAGCTGGATAAACTCGCTATTTTCATTCCTTACAGGGCTTCCCTGCCGGAGAAACTTGTTCAGAAACAGTTGTCGCTGTTTTATGGTGATACCCTTGATAATAACAGGTTTGCTGCGATAGACGTTAGCCCCGCTTCGGCTTCGGAGTACAAAACTTTTTTCCAGAAAAGGGGCAGCCGTGGAAACATCGGAATGTTGAGCAATTCTTGCAAGATCCTGACGATGTTCCTGAAAAAGTCTGTCGTCAGGGTAACGAATCTGGATATGAGCACTGAAGCTGATCAGTTTTTGTTCAACGCTGTCGGCAAAGCCTTTAACAATGGAGAGAGTAAGAATAAGAGCGGCAGTTCCAACTGCAATACCAATAACAGCAACGATGATAATAAAGGTTGGTTTGGATGCCGAACGTTGCTTGAATGCAAACCTTCTGGCGATGTATAGTCCCAGCTTCATTAAACGCTGTTTGAAATGGTTTTCATGGATGAAAAAGTTACCACGTTGTTTCGTCCGATAGATTTTGCCTTATAGAGCGCCTTGTCGGCGTTGTTGATAAGATTTTGCCAGTCAACAGCATCCCCCGGAAAAGTTGCAATGCCGATACTGACAGTAAGCTGCCCTTCCGGTTGATGCTGTTCATGAGGAAAAGGTTCGGCACTGATGATCTTGCGAAGACGTTCTGCAATATCGCGAGCAGTCACGGAATTTGTTTTCGGAAATAAAACAGCGAATTCTTCGCCTCCAAACCTTGACGGTACGTCGGAAGTACGGCATTGACTGCTGATGAGGTTGGCCAGAATTTCAAGAACATGATCGCCGGCAATATGGCCATAGATGTCATTGTAAAGTTTGAAGTGATCAATATCAAGCATAGCCAAAGAAACTATTCCGTCGAAGTGTTTGGCTCTCTCAATCTCAGTAATCAGGTGTTCCCTGAAATATCGGTAATTGTAAAGATTAGTTTTTTCATCTCTTATATGGAGCTCATCAAGCTTTTTGTTTTTTATTTCGATATCTCCGCAAAAAACCATTATGGATTCAGTGATTTGGGCAATGTCGCTGGAGTGCTTTTTTACGGTCAGTTTCTTTTTCATCTTTTCTGCGGTATCGTGAATACTTTCGGGAATATTCCGATTGAGTAATTTCAACTGATCGGCAAGCTGTGCGAGGGGAATCATTGTCTGCCGGTAACTGTTATGCAGCAGCCATCCGGCTGTAATGCTGAGTGTAAGCAATACTGAAAGCAGAAAAAAAAGAAAAAAATGATTGGTAGTAACAAGTTTTTCGGTTGCATTTTTTGACTCAAGCCCGACTTTTCGAATGGTATTTTCAAGCTCAAGGCGAAACAGGCCAAGGTTTTCCCATGCCAGTTGTACCTGATTGTTCTGCCTGGCAGCATGGAGAACGGGCAAATCCTTTAATCCGGCAGCCTGCATCTCAGCGGCAAGTTTTCCGTACATAAATAACAGGACTCCGGCGGGTTTCTCTGATCTTTCGAACTGTTCCGCCGTAATGTTTTTTTGTTCGATATTATGATTGAGGATGAGTTCAAATTCAATGAGTTTTCCTCTGAAATTGATAAGATCAAGATAACATGTTTGTTTTTTTTCAGCCTCTTCATGCAGATACTGCTGAATAATAATCAGTCCAGCAGTTCCTGCAAGAACGAGCAGCGTACCGATAATACCGGTAGCAACAATAATTTTTAACGGAGAGTATTTTTTTATAACAGGTACGATATTCATGCCTTTATTTCAGAATAATAGTCCTTTCGACCAGCCTGAAGGGTACAAGAAAGCTTCTTTCGAATCCTTTCTGACCTAAACTGCCAAGCCACGAACCGAATCCCATGGCCAGCGCATCACTGGAATAATACACATAGTAAACAGTCGTCACAAGAGGATAGTAACCGTTGTATATATTTTGAGGTGTCGGAAGGTATACCGATTCGCTACTCTTATCTTTTGAAAGAGGAATGATTCTGATGTTATCCCTGCGTGGTACTGAGCTGAGCACTGCATCCAGTGATGAACGAAAAAGCAACCCTACAGCCTTATCATCAACTGCAACGCGTTCAATCAGTTCTCTGTCACTGCTGCATCCCCACGCGTGTAGATCACCCTTTTTTTTACTTGTTTTTTTTGCAAAGAGAGCTATGAGGCGGTAATCATCCACATTAAATAGAGGGAGTATTTCTTCGCCTGGTTTTGTATACAAACGTGCAAGGTCGTCAAGTGAAAGCGACTTGACGGGATTTCTGTGATTGACAATGCACACGATGGCATCCCGAGCAACCGGTTCCCGACGTATCGGATGTTTCAGCGTTGCTAAAATTGATTCCTCGACAGGCTGAATTTCACTACTGATCAAGACAGCTTTGGCTGTGTGATTGAGAAAATACTTGAGGGTTTTTCGCGAAGTGGCAGGGATCAGTGTTATCCGAGCATCAGGATAATAACGGTTGAATGCTTCACACTGACTTGTTACCATACTTTCAAGCTGCTGGTCAATTGCAATACTCAGCTTTCCGCTACGAGCGGTATTATCCACTGGTTGCTGCGAGCAGTTAACCAACAAAAGCATCACAAAAGGAAATGATAAATATGTAAAAAACTGAGCAGGTACCCTATAATGGAATTTCATAATAGTGCATTGTTATCCACCTTCCGATTCAGGCATGAACAAATTCTCTTGAATTTTAAAGCTAAAGTAATGATAAAAAAGATGTTGCCCTAAAATCCACTTGCTGTATTTCAACTAAGAAAAAAACATTTCTCTTCTTGATAATCGGGTAAAAATGATTAATATTTTTACTTCAATGGATATTTATTCATTTTTTTTGGATGGAAATGGAGTAAATATACAAGCTGTTACCTTTATCTGTTGATTGATCTTTATAAACACCTTTACGTTCTCTTATTCAGACATAGTCTAAAATGACTCTTTCGCTATCGGATAGCTTCAAAACATATTCAGTCTCGATAATCGGAGCATCCGGTTATTCTGGAGCTGAACTGAACAGGTTGCTTCTTCATCATCCAAATGTCCGGCTTCATGAGCTTTATGCTTTTTCACAGGCAGGAAAAGCAGTTTCAGAGCTTTACCCCTCACTATCGTGCAACAAGGTATACCGGAAATATGGCGGTGAACAGGATAGCGACATCTATTTTTTTGCATTACCCCACGGCGAAGCCCTTGAACTTGTTCCATCACTTCTACGGGCAGGAAAAACTGTGATTGATCTTTCTGGTGATTTCAGACTGAAAAACACAATTGAGCATGAGCAATTCTATAAAAAGAAAAAATCATCTGAAGCAGTGCTTTCCTATGGATTGCCGGAATTATTTCATGAACAGATAAGGCAGGCCAATTCAGTCAGCAATCCCGGCTGTTTTGCTACCAGCATCATTCTGGGACTTGCACCGCTTTTTCTCAGTGATGAGGGGCCGGTACCGGTCAGTTCAGTCAACTGCACCTCCGTTTCAGGAATTTCTGGAGCAGGAAGAAGCAGTACAACAGAGTTGTCGTTTTCTGAAATGAGTGAAAATGTCAGGGCATACAAAGTTGGTATTCACCAGCATACCCCGGAAATCATGCAGGCTCTCGGAAGTTCGGTAACTACGCCGTCATTTGATTTCACTTTTACGCCAATGATCGGTTCTCTGGTCAGGGGTATATACAGTATTCTCAATATAAAGCTTGAAAAAAATGTTGGTGTGGAAAAGCTGAAGAAAATCTATAAGCATTTCTACAGTAACGCCCCTTTTATAAGGTTACGGGATTCCATGACTGAAGTCAAACATGTAGCTTATACAAATTATTGCGATATCCATATTGCGCAGGTTTCGGGAACTGGTTCACTGACTATTATAACAACAATCGATAATCTTTTGAAAGGTGCTGCAGGGCAAGCGATGCAGAACATGAATATCATGCTTGGTCTTGATGAAACTACGGGATTCTTTCTATAACCATTAAACACATAGAGCTGCAGTGCAAAAACTTCAAAAAGGGCTTAAGATTATCAATGAGCTATCTGCAACAACATACTGGCCGGAATCGGTCATCCCGATGCAACCCAAAACAGAAGAATATCCGGAATTCTGGCCTGAAGGTTTTTCTTCAGGAGTTGTTGCTGCCGGAATAAAATACGACCGGCAAGATATGATTCTGCTCTCTACAGACGCTCCATCAAGCACTGCCGCGGTTTTTACCTCAAATCTTTGCTGTGCTGCTCCTGTGATACTTTCGCGTACACATCTTCAGCACTCATCATCCTCTATTCGTGCAATTGTATGTAATAGCGGAAATGCCAATGCTGCAACCGGCGATAAAGGGCTGCAGGATGCCTCTGCAATGGCTGAAGCAGTTGCGGCTCAACTTGCCATCAGGCCCCAAGAGGTTCTTGTCGCTTCCACTGGAGTTATCGGTCAACTCCTGCCAATGGATAAAGTTCTCAATGGTATTAAACATCTTGTAGCAAACCTGAAAAGAGATTCCGGTATTGAGACAGCCCAGGCTATTATGACAACCGATACTTTTCCAAAGTTTTTCACACTGGAACTTATGCTTTCAGGTGGACGTGTCCGCCTGAGCGGTATCGCCAAAGGGTCTGGCATGATTTGCCCGAACATGGCCACCATGCTTGCCTTTTTGGCTACCGACGCTGCAATTGAGCCCTCTCTTCTGCATGAAGCGCTCGAAAGTGCAAACCGTAACAGTTTTAATGCCATTACTGTTGATGGTGATACAAGCACTAACGATATGGCCGTTATTCTCGCGAGTGGTAAAGGCCCTGAAATTATGGCTGATAGCACAGATTTCAGGCTTTTTTACCAAGCACTTGAAGCCCTGATGATTTTTCTTGCCAAACTCATTGTCATTGACGGCGAAGGAGCTACAAAGCTGGTTGAAATAACTGTAAAAGGAGCTGCAGATAATCGGGATGCGGAACTTGCGGCAAGAACCATAGCACAGTCCAGTCTTGTGAAAACCGCTATTCATGGTGAGGATGCCAATTGGGGAAGAATCATTGCTGCTGCTGGTCGATCGGGTGCAAACTTCAACCAGAATGATCTTGAGCTTTTTTTTGATGATCTCCCTCTTCTGAAACCTGGATTTATAGTAGATTTTTCGGAAGAAAAAGCAGCAGAAATCATGGCAAAAGACTCTTACACTGTAACACTTCGGCTGGGTGATGGACCAGGATGCTCAACAGTGTGGACTTGTGACCTGAGCAAGGAGTATGTTGAAATAAACGGAAGCTACAGAAGCTGACTCCCCTTTAACCATTAATTGCAATTATTCGGAATGGAAAACGTACAGTGCCGAGAACTGAAATCAGCAAGAAAGGCGCCCCAGGCGGCAATAGGTCAAGTGCTGATTGAAGCATTACCCTATATCCGCAAGTTCGAAGGGAAAACCTTTGTTATTAAATATGGTGGCTCGGCAATGAAAGACGCCTGCCTGAAGAACACGTTTGCCCAGAATGTTACACTTCTTAGAAAGGTGGGCATTAATATTGTTCTGGTGCATGGCGGTGGAGATGCCATAACAAAAACTGCTGAAAAACTTGGGCTTCAGTCGCGTTTTTTTCATGGTCGAAGGGTAACTGACAAGGAGATGATTTCCATTATCCAGATGACTCTTGCCGGCAAGGTAAATCAGGATATTGTTCAACTGATAAGCCAGCATGGCGGCAAAGCTGTTGGGGTTACAGGACTTGATGCCGATACAATCAAGAGTGTTCCCTGTCAGAATGCAGATAAATTGGGGCTTGTGGGAGAGGTAGCAACAATCAATACTTCATATATAAATCTGCTGTGTCGTGCAGGACTCATTCCAGTTATCGCCCCGATCGGGTTCGACGACAATGGCAATATCTATAATATCAATGCTGATGATGCTGCAAGCAGTATCGCTATTGCCTTGAAGGCCGAAAAGCTCATCTATGCAAGCGATGTGGAAGGAATTCATGTTGGCGAGAGAATTCTCAAAACCATATGCAAGGCAGAAGCGGCCGATTTTATAGAACAAGGTATTATTTCCGGCGGCATGATTCCGAAAGTTCTTTCCGCTTTCAAGACTCTTGACACCGGCGTTGGAAAAGTCCATCTTATTGATGGAAAATCAACACATTCGCTTCTGCTTGAAATATTCACTCATGAAGGAGTTGGTACCCAGTTTATTGCCGAGCGGGATAATGATCAATCCTTAAACAATTAATTGAATGGAAGAGGTTAAGAACAATAGAGCATCTGCAAAAAGAGATTTTCTTGGATTTTCATCGCTTGATGCCGGCAAAATTATTGAGTTATTCGATTACTCACTCTTTATCAAGAAAAAAAGGCAGGAAAACTCTGCCGCTTCAGGCTTTCTGCCTCTGCGCAATAAAACCGTAGCCATGATTTTCAACAAGCCTTCGCTCAGAACCAGAGTCTCTTTTGAGCTCGGCATTCATGAACTTGGAGGATATGCTATAAACCTTGATGGTAAATCAATAGGTGTAGGGTCACGTGAATCCGTCGAAGATATAGCTATTTTGCTTTCCCGCTATAACGATGCGATTGTAGCACGCCTGCATGAGCACATAGTCATTGAAGGAATTGCTGAGCATGCAACAATTCCAGTCATTAATGCACTTACTGACCTGTCGCATCCTTGTCAGGTTCTTGCTGATGCGTTTACCCTTTACGAAAAAACCTTGTGGCATGAAGGCATCAAGGTTGTGTTTGTGGGTGATGGTAATAATGTTGCCAATTCATGGATTGAACTGGCCGGATTGTTCCCGTTTCATTTTGTTCTTGCCTGCCCTTCTGGCTACCTGCCGGATAAGTACATTCTCGAAAAGGCCAGAAAAAAAGGAATCAGCCGAATTGAAATTATTCATGACCCCAAAGAAGCTGTTGCCAACGCAGATGTTCTCTATACCGATGTCTGGACAAGTATGGGCCAGGAAGATGAAGTCGAAGAGCGACTAAAAATATTCAGCCCTTTTCAGATCAACACTGCTCTGCTCAGAGAAGCAAAGCCGACGGCGGTTGTCATGCACTGCATGCCGGCTCACCGTGGTCAGGAGATAAGTTCGGAGGTTATGGACGGGCCACAATCCATTATTCTTGATGAGGCCGAAAACCGTCTTCATGTTCAGAAAGCCCTACTTGTAAAGCTGCTTAACCATGAAGAGTACCGGAAATTTCATCTTACTCACCGGTTGCTTAATGCTGCCCGAAAAATCAAGAGCTGAGAGAGTGTGAAGCAATGAACAAGCATGAAAGGCAACAGAAAATCATAGAACTGCTCCATCATCATCATGTTGGAAATCAGCATGACCTTCTGCAACTTCTCAGAAGTTCCGGAATGACCTTAGCCCAGGCGACTCTTTCCCGCGACTGTTCAGAACTTGGTATTATACGTTGGCGAACAAATGGACGTTACCGGATGACTGTGGCGGATGATAACACTGGAAAAATTATCAAGGGTCTTGTCGGCCTCGAAGTACTTGAGGTTAAAAGCAATGAAACTTCCGTTATTATCACTACCCTTCCAGGCAGGGCGCACGGAGTTGGTTCATATCTCGATCAGTTGAAAAATCCACTCATCCTTGGCACAATCGCTGGTGATGATACAGTTCTTGTTATCCCCGCTTCAGTACAGAATATTTCAGCGGTTATCTCGTATATTCAAAAAAATCTCTTCAAAAACTGATAATTCATTACACAACATGAGTAAGGAAAAAATTGCAATCGCCTATTCAGGAGGACTTGATACCTCAGTCATGATCAAATGGCTGAAAGATAAGTATGATGCTGAAATTATTGCTGTTACCGGCAATCTCGGCCAGACCAAAGAAATTGAAAACCTCGAATCAAAAGCTCTCTCCACGGGCGCCTCGAAGTTCAAGTTTGTTGACCTCCGCAAAGAATTTGTTGAGGAGTACATCTGGCGTGCGCTCAAGGCTGGCGCTCTTTATGAGGATGTTTACCCCCTTGCAACTGCGCTCGGCCGTCCTCTGCTTGCCAAAGCTCTTGTTGATGTTGCTCTTGCCGAAGAGTGCACCATGCTTGCACACGGCTGTACAGGTAAAGGTAACGACCAGGTACGGTTTGAAGTAACCTTTGCGTCACTTGCTCCGCACCTTAAAGTGCTTGCACCACTGCGTGAATGGGAATTCACTTCAAGGGAGGCCGAAATTGCCTATGCCCTTGAACACAACATTCCGGTATCTGCAACAAAGAAAAGCCCCTATTCCATTGATGAAAACATTTGGGGAATCAGTATAGAATGCGGTGTACTTGAAAACCCTATGGTTTCCCCACCAGAAGATGCCTATCAGATCACAACCTCACCTGAAAAAGCACCCGATACCGCAGCAATAATTGATATAGAGTTTGAAAAAGGTGTGCCTGTAGCTCTTGATGGTAACAAAATGAGCGGCCTTGACCTGATTATCCGATTGAACGACATTGGTGCCGCAAATGGAATAGGACGGCTGGACATGATTGAAAACCGTGTTGTCGGTATCAAATCACGCGAAATCTATGAAGCACCGGCAGCAACTATTCTGCATTTTGCCCATCGAGAACTGGAACGGCTTACACTGGAAAAATCGGTTTTCCAATACAAAAAGAACATCAGTCAGGATTATGCAAACATTATTTACAACGGCATCTGGTTCTCTCCCATGAGAAAAGCACTTGATGCTTTCGTAAACGAAACACAGAATCCGGTCACCGGGCTTGTTCGCCTGAAACTTTATAAAGGGAACGTTTCCCTTCTTGGCCGAAACTCCCCTTTCTCACTTTTTAATGAAGAACTTGCTACATACACGGAAGCCGATACTTTCAATCATAAGGCAGCTGCTGGTTTTATTCATCTTTACGGCCTTGGACTCAAAACATTCAGCGAGGTCAATCAAGAAAAATAATTTCCGATAATCATTGAGTGCACGGGTATCCCCTTTCCTGTGCACTCGACGATAATATAAAATTCCTGTGGCTGGTTATATCAGCGGAAAAGTATGGGCGGAATATCCTGAGACTGCCGGGGTTCAACCAATAAAGGAATATTCAATTTACCGTTGACTATAAGAGTGTATTTACCCGGTCTTATTTTTGAAAAATAGTACATACCATCTCCTCCCGTGTATGCAGAACGAATGAAACGTGCTCCCCGTGGCAACAAAATATAGAGATCTACTTTAGCTCCTCCAAAAGGAAAAGGCTTAGGAGCATATGGATGCATTCCGTCAACTCTACCGCGCAGTTCAGTTGCATAAGAGTGCAATGGAGAGGCAAGCAGAATGGCAAACAGTGCGAAAACTCGCAGTATCTTAGTAATAAGCATTCGGTTCTCTGAATTATTATGGTGCATTCATATAAGGGGATTGATTAGTAGGAAGCCGTTGAATTGTTATTGGATTTTTAATATTCAAGACAAGGTTGATATTATCCTCATTAACCTCGTTTGACGGCAATTGAGAGGTATTTATTGTTTTTTCGCCAAATTGCGGAATCTTGAAGTTTATGAGATAATCAGGTTTCCCAATACCCTTGGCAGGAACTTCCAGTTTAATATATTTCCCCTCTTTTACCTTTACATCCGGCGTAAGCAAAACCTCCAGGAACTGTAAAGGCGCTTGATCGTCAAGCTTTTTGCCATTAGCATCCTGAAGTTCAAGTGTGGCTGTGATAGTCCACATAGGTTTTACCATTCCTGCTATGATGGTGTGTGTATTCTTAATCAGAAAAAATCCAAGAATAACCACAATAACATATGCTGCAAATGCACCACTTGATTTCAATGTCAAATTCGCAAGGGGGCCATTCAAGGCAACCTTTGTGTCGGGAAACATCCGGTAAATGACAATCGCCGGAATCATCGGCAGCAACACGTAAAGAGAATAAAGAAGGCAGGAAAGAAGTACGGCTGTAATAGTTGGATTCATTTCAATATCTCCTCAATGTGACAGTACATTTATCAGGTAATGCAGGCTATGTAGCCATGCATTAATGTTATTCTGCTTCCTGCTCGTGCATCCATTAGAACAATTACTTTGAACTTATTGTAAATTGTAAACAATATGAAGCCACAAAACAAATTCATGAATAGATTGCTGTTCACACGTCGGCAGATTATCTTCCAAATACATATAGTGTAAAATCTCTTTGACTCAACCGCACTCAACTTTGAAAGTATCAAATATGCATCAGGTTTATTGGACGGTTATAAAAAAACAAACCCTCCAAAGAGAGTAATAACTGATCCGCCAGCGTTCTGAAAGCAAAAAATCAGTGCTGGTAAATGTTATAAACCATTCATAATGACAAATAAAGAGATGGATATTCAGCCTTCCTCCGGTTCAGACTTCGTTAAGAAAAAAGAGAGTCTGCCAATAACAGAGCAAAACCTGAAAGAAAAGGATGTTGAAAAAGCTTTGGAAAGAGGATATGCTGAAATGACAGGCTACATGTCAGAAGAAGCCGTTGATATAAAAGCTGAACTGCCGGAACCTGAACATCCTGACGGCAACAAACCAAAAGTAAATATCTTTCTTTCCTACTCTCATAGTAACCAGCAAATCAAGGATGCGTTTTTCAATAAAATTCGAGAGCGTCTGAAAACATCCAAAAAATTTAAGTTTTCTTTTTCTTCTGACAATGATATTCCTGTTGGGGAACAATGGCATAAAAGTATTCAGGAGATGATCAGGAGATGCGATTTTGGCCTCCTTCTGCTCTCAACCAATTTTCTGGCAAGCAACTATATCGGAACACATGAACTGCCAACCCTTCTTGAAAAGTGCTTGCCGGTAGCTCTTGATATACTTGATCTTGAAGACCAAGACTTAAAAGGGCTGGAAAAGCGGCAGATATTTTTTTACGAGAATCAAAAATCATTTAGCGAGGTAAAAGGAACAAACCAAACTAAATTTATTAACCATCTTGTTAAGAAAATTGAAGGTAGGGTTACAGCTTTTTACACATCGCAAAATGAAGCTCCTTCAGTTGTAAAAAACGGCAAAGATCATGCCATCAAAAAGCATCTTGAACAGTTTCTTGAATACAAGGCCTCAATTTATAAACCCGAAGAGTTCATTGCTCAGGATGGGTGCCAATCCCAAATAGCTCACAAAGCTGATACAGTTCGCAGTAGCGATACAGTTGTTGCTCTTGATTACATAAGGAGTTGGGCAATTGATTCAGACGTTCCTTATTTTGCCCTGCTCGGTGATTTCGGTACAGGCAAGACGTTCACCTGCAGAATGCTTGCGCGAGAGATCAATACGCTTCACGAAAAGAGTCATGATAAGTACCCGCTTTGCATTTATCTTGATTTACGAATGGTTGCAACCCGCGTCGGGATTGAAAAAAAGGTGCCAAAGTTGCTTGATATTCTGCAGGACGCCATAGATAATACCAAAGACCCCCTTGATCGCTCAATGGTAAGCGCTGAGGATATTATTCAACTGGTACGCCAGAATAAGGCTATGATTATCTACGATGGTCTTGATGAAAAGACCGTCCATTTTACCCCGGATGACACCAACCGTTTTATTGCTGAACTATGGAAGATCAGGGAAATCAAGGTAAACAATGTAGAAGATCGACAAGGCAAGATACTGATAAGTTGCCGTACCCATTATTTCAGGAATATTCTTGAGCAGAACACTCTTTTTCTTGGAAGGGACAGGGAAGGACGATCACCTGCTGAGTACCGATCCTGCATCCTGCTGCCATTTGATGACAGGCAAATCAGAGTATATCTGAAAAAGAGACTTGCCTGCAATGACGGGGAGATTGAGAAAATTATAGATCTTTTTGAGCAGGTACACGATCTTAAAGAACTATCGACAAGGCCATATATCCTCTCTCTTATTACGGAATTTATTCCTGACCTCGAACGCCTGAATCATGAGGAAAAACTCATCAACACAGCCCGACTTTATGAGTTAACCATTGATAACTGGCTTATGAGAGATAAAGGGAAGCATGAGTTCAGTGTTTTGCACAAAAAGGAATTGATGAAATCACTTGCAAGTGAAATACATAAAAGAGGGGGCGCATCCATTAAAGCAGAAGAGCTGGAGAAATGGCTCGACACATGGTTTTATAACCACCCTGTTATCAACAATGCCTATAGTAACAAGCTGCGTGAAACCCTGCAAAAAGATCTGCGAACAGCAACTTTTATTATCCGTGAACAGGAAAACGAGTTTTCTTTTGCCCACACCTCCCTGCAGGAGTATTTCCTTGCAGGATATATCCTTGATGAACTGTTATCACCAAAACAAAACAGGCCTGATCTTGCAATTGCCATGCCTTCATCAGAGACGCTGAACTTTGCTATCGACATGCTATCTCTTGATGACCGGCTTCTGAAAGAGTGTATTACAGCAATAGAACGCATATTTTCAGCAAGTTATCAGAAAGGAGCCTCTGAAATCTCTCTCGCCCTGTGGCAAGGGCTTCATGACAGGAAAATGAAGCAGCCGAATCCCAACGTCATCCACTTTGAACATGCGAACCTGAGCAAACTGATCATATCAGGTTTGAATTTCACTAACGCGATTTTTGATCATGCAACGCTTCAGGGAACTCGATTTAAACGTACTGTTCTGCAATCAGCATCGTTCAAAAACAGCTCTCTTGTCAATGCGGAGTTTCTTTCCTGCAATGCTCATTGCGCAAATTTTTCTGAAACTGATGCTGTAGGCAGTATATGGCGCAACAGCCACCTGCAGAACTCCTTATGGGATGCAGCACATCTCAGGCTTGCCTCTTTTGTGCAATGCAATGCGCTGGGTAGCAGGAATCTCCTTATGGACAGTACAATAGCGGCAGTTCACTGCAATGGCATCAATAACACACCACTGCCCAATCATGCTCATATCAGTATATTTACCGGTCATTCGGATTGGGTCACTTCGTGCGCCATCAGTGCCGACAACACACGGATTGTTTCCGGTTCCGATAAGACCCTCAAGGTGTGGGATATGGAGTCCGGCAACTGCTTGATGACCCTCGACGGTCATTCGGGCTCGGTCACTTCGTGCGCTATCAGTGCCGACAACACACGGATTGTTTCCGGTTCTGGTGATAAGACCCTCAAGGTGTGGGATATGGAGTCCGGCAACTGCTTGATGACACTCGACGGTCATTCGGGCTCGGTCACTTCGTGCGCCATCAGTGCCGACAACAAACGGATTGTTTCCGGTTCCAATGATAATACCCTCAAGGTGTGGGATATGGAGTCCGGCAACTGCTTGATGACACTGGCCAACCCGCCCAACAATGAAACGGCATCATGGGATGAACAACAGCAAAATGTGCTTTTTTTATCGGACAATGCCTGGCGATGGGTTGGTTTGAGTGCAGGAATCAGGAGACTACCCATTGAACTGCTGGACGCGAAACTACCCTGTTGAGTCTTTTGAACAACAGTGGTTTATTCACTCCCGATTGATTCGTTGTTTATAGAAAAAATGTTTGGTCAGTTCAGCACTGATGATATAAAGCACCACAATGAGTAACATCCACCCATAGAATGCCAATGGAAGCTGCGCAAATCCGAACATGGCGGCAAATGGTGATATCGGCACTGCCAGGACGGCTAATACCACAAGAAGTGTTGCTGTAACAAGGTATTTTCCGGGCTTGCTTTTAAAAAAAAGCAAACGTGTGCGAATAACCAGAACAATGAGAGCAGCGGAAATTACCGATTCAACAAACCAACCTGTCTGAAACAAGGCCTCTTTTGCGTGCAGAAAATAGTGCAATACTCCGAAAGTCAGAAAGTCAAATACCGAACTCAGAATTCCGAATGTGATCATGTACCGCTTGATAAAACGGATATCCCAGCGGTGAGGTTTATCAATATTGATGGCATCAACACGGTCGCCGGCAATGGTAATTTCAGGAAAATCGGTCAGAAGGTTGGTGAGCAGTATCTGCTTTGGAAGCAACGGAAGGAATGGAAGAAAAAGTGATGCTCCCGCCATACTGAACATATTGCCAAAATTTGCACTGGTAGCCATAAACACGTATTTCATGGTATTGGCAAATGTTTTTCGGCCTTCTATAATCCCCTGTTCCAGCACTTTCAAATCATGGTCAAGCAGTACAATCTCGGCAGCTTCCTTGGCAACATCAACAGCCGAATCAACCGAGATTCCCACATCGGCGGCATGCAAAGCTGAAGCATCGTTTATGCCGTCCCCCATGAAGCCAACTACATTGCCTGCCTTTTTAAGGGAATGAATGATCCGCTCTTTCTGGTCAGGTTCTACTTCAGCAAAAATATCAGTGCGCACAGCCTGCTGCATTAGTGCCACATCACTCATCCGGCGTATTTCCGCTCCGGTAAGGAGAGCCGGGTTCCCGATACCTATCTGCTTTCCAAGACTGCCGGCCACAAGTGCATTATCGCCTGTAATGATTTTCAACGCAACCCCAAGTTTTGCCAGGTTATTTATTGCTGCCCCAGCATCAGCTTTAGGGGGATCGAAAAAAGTTATAAAACCAAGAAAAATCATTGATGTTTCATCCTGACGGGTGAAATTTTTCTGATTCTCTCCCTTAGTATAGGCGATACCAAGTGTTCGGTATCCTTCTGAACTGAGTCGGGTATAGAGCGAACTGATCTGTGCAAGCTTTTCATCCAGCGCTACAATGGTGCCGTTTTCTGTTTCAACCTGAGTGCATACTTCAAGAATCTGATTGAGCGCTCCTTTTGTTATCACAATATTGCTGGTGGCATTACGGATTTGGACACTCAGTCGTTTACGGATAAAATCATAAGGCACTTCACTTTGTACCACAAATGAACCTGCACTTCCCTGCTTGCTGTTGATAATTGCGGTATCAATCGGGTTGTGAAATCCCTGCTGCAGGAAAGCGTTCAGCCATGCATATTCAAGCACTTTTTCCGATGGTTCTCCTGAAACGGATGCTGCTTTATGCAACGTTACCTTTCCTTCGGTAATTGTACCAGTTTTATCGGAACAGAGTATATTCATACTTCCGAAATTTTCGATTGACGACAAGCGCTTTACAATTACCCGTTTCCGAGCCATATTTCGGGCTCCAGTTGCAAGATTGACTGTAATGATAGCGGGAAGCAGTTGCGGAGTGAGGCCTACGGCAAGCGCCAGTGAAAAGAGGAAAGAGTCGAGAACCGGCTTATGCAGCAACACATTGACGGCAAAAATAATAACAACAAGAACCATTGTGATCTCCATCAGCATATAGCCGAATCGGCGAACACCCCGTTCAAAATCCGTTTCAGGGCTTTTGAGCCTGAGGGTATCCGATATTTTGCCAAACTCTGTCTGCATGGCTGTTTTAATCACCACTGCTCTGGCTTTACCGCTGATAACATGTGCACCCATAAAAAGGGTGTTGCTTCGAGCCGCAAGCGGTGTTTCTGCCGGTAAAACACCTCTGTTTTTTTCTACTGGATAGGTTTCGCCGGTAAACGCCGCTTCGTCCACAAACAACTCTTTTGATTCAAGTAGCAAACTGTCACCCGGTATTACATCTCCGGCAGAGAGAAGAATCACATCGCCGGGCACAATTTCTTCTACGTGTATCTCTCTTTCTTTGCCTTCCCGCACTACCCTGCATTTGATCTGTACCATTTTCATCAGTTCCGTAACTGCATTTGAGGCACCTTTTTCCTGCCACCAGCCAAGTACTCCGCTTACCAGGACAATAAGAAGAATGATAACAGCATCAGTTTGATCGTGCAGCGCAAAAGAGAGCAATGCCGCAAAAATCAGCAGCAAGGTGACCGGACTTTTAAACTGAAGCAGAAAAAGCATGAGTGCTGAAGTTCTCGATTTTCCTTTCAAGGTATTAGTACCGTATTGCTTCAGTTTTTCCCGTGCAGCATTTTCAGATAATCCTTGAATATCACTGCCAACACTCAGAAGAGCTTTTTTTGGTGAAAGCGCCCAGAATGCTTCTAATACTTGTTGCGGATCATCAGCCATGTTAGTAGTGAATGTGCTTTTCTCATAAAAAAAAGTGGATTTGTTAGACCTGCCCTTTTACTAACGCTCAGAAAATCAATATCAGTTGCATGATCAACTCCTATATGCAGGCAAGTCCAGATCACTCTTCATGACAAAAAGCATATAGGTGGGGCAAGTTCGTATTTATAACCCACACCGCCAAAGCTGGGTTATGAATGTTATCGGACTGTTATATGAACGTTGTAGCTCAGGGTTGGTTGTGAACCGCCAAAAGAGCGGGATAATACAAGCTGCCACGTTGTTTCACCACATGACAGGCCATGCACAATCAATTTCTCAGGAGCAATTGAAAGTGGCGGAGGCTCGGATATGCCGTTACCGGGGGTAATCAATGCTTGAGAAATTTCACCCAGTTCTATTGTTACACTGGCAACGCCCTGAGCGCCTAAACAGGTTGTAGACCATGTATTGCCCGAGTTGGAATAGGATGGGAGGGGGAACACAATACGTTCCCCCTCATCCAGTATGATATGCCGTGGCAAATCCGGTATGTCAACAATCATGCCGGTCCGATTACAACACCTTCATGCCAACCGGCACCGTCGCGCCAGTAGTGCTGAAGCTTGCCGTTAGTAAGAAGCACAATGAGTTCCAGGTTCATTCCCCACGATCCTTCACATAGACCTGCAACCGCCCGGACGTCGTGCCCGAAGTCGGCACTATGCCTCCAACCCATATCACCACCAGCTGAGTTCCAACGCCACCAATGCTGAACACGTCCTCCAACAGCTACGCAGAGCTCGAAATTACCATTGGGTCCAAGTTCGTTTTGCATGCCGTACTGCCCTTGAATCATTACTGGCGGAGTGACAACTCCGTTACCAAAAATAGCACCGGCATTCCATGCAAAGGTGCTTTCGTTCCGCCAGAAATGCTGCATTGTTTGATCAGTACGTACGGCCACACATTCCAGATTACTGTGTGGTGAACCATAGGTGCCCTGCACAAGTGTTGCGCCTGATTGGGCTATGTTGCTACCAAACAGCGCTCCATTGTGCCATCCACCACCATCACGCCATACATGCTGCAACTGAGCGCCTACAGAAATAACAACTTCGAAATTTCCTGGGGCGTTGTAGTCGCCTTGAACAAAGCCTGGTACACCATGGCAATTTCCTGGCCCGAACACACCGCCATTGTTCCATGGACCGCTTCCTCCTCCACCAGTCCACCAATGATGGAGGCGACCACTTGTTGTAGTGTAAACAATCTCCATATTGCGATTGAATGTTGTACCAATAAGGGTTGGACAAACAGCGGCATCAGTAGTAAAAGCTGACGCTACACCCCATGTCCAGGGTGCACCGCCCTCACGCCACCTGTGCTGTATACGTTTACCATTGGAACCGACCACCTCCAGGTTACGATGAAGGGCACCATTGCCGCTTTCAAACAGGTTTCCGTTATGGAGGCGGCGCTTGGTCCATGGATCGGGGTTTGTATTACGAACACCATAGCGAGCGAAAGAATCTATCCTGCACTCTCCATAGGCAATCCAGCCCACACCGTTAACACCCCACCCATTACCCCATGAATTTTTGCAAAGCCATGCACCGAGCGTGTCGCTGTAACCAATAATCAGCATAAAATGGCCACCTCTCAACTTGTTTGCAGGATTTGTGCTATGCCGATAAACTGTACTGCTGATGCCACTGAAATCATTGTACACATCAATAAATGTTACTAAAGGACCAACTGTGTCTAACCAATTTTTCGAATTGGCAACTGAGACTACATCAAAAGCAGGACCACGAACCGAACGACCATTACGGTCAGGGGTAGGGGCGTAAGGAGGTGAATCCGTGCGCCAAGGCCATGAGCCAGGATCACAGATACCGTTATTCGCAAAAAAAGTTGATACTTCACCAAGATTACCGAGATCCGGACAGGTTTTACCAACACCGCGGTGAACGTCACCCTCTGATAAACGTGTCCATGTAGCATGCTCAATGCGTACCATGGCTTCTACTAAGGCTGTACCTGCAAAAGCCCAGCAAGCATTGCATGGATTCTGATCTCTAGTACTGGTTATCCAGTTCTGCCCCCACCGGTTTCGCCAATCAATAGAGCTGGGAGGCACTCCTCCATCAGGAGGAGTTGCGGTTGCCGCCTGATCAAGCGCATTAGCAAGCCCTAACCTGCTTAATACATTTGAAGAATATAATTTTCGTACCTCATCAACCGATACCAGTCCACGTTCAGCACGACGTACGGCAAGAACTGGATTTCCGCTGACGCCAAGAGTACGAAAATCAAATTTAGGTGACTTAGCCTCCGGCACAAGTTCCTCTGCCGACGCCCCTAAAGAATAGAGCGGTAAACGAACGTAATCTTGCCGATCTACTGGTGGCTGCCAACCCAGTTTTTCAGCTTCAATAAACTTTCGAAGGTCTCCATATGTCATTGCCATAGTTTACTCTCCTTTTCGTTTATGAGCCGCCATGTTATTAAAGAGACTTTGATACTGCGGCATGTTCGTATCAAAGCCTGCACTAATCTTGGTAACCTAAGTGAATAGGCTAAAAAAAGTATTACATGAAATTGCAGAAGAAAAAAATAAAACAGCAGAAGAGATTACGTTATTTACCACTCAAGAGCAGAATCATTACTTGATTTGGTGGTAACAATCTATTTTGTCAATAAAACAAGTATTTATTTACCTTAAACATAAAACATTTTTCGAATATCCTCCAAAAAAATAAATCTATTAAAGACAGCATGAGGATTCCTCAACAAAACTTGTCAGTTTATGTAATGAAAATAGATATTATAATATCGTTTGTGAGTAAGAAACTTGGTGTCTGGAATCCTTTAAATCAGGCAACATTTATTAGAAAACACAACGGAAGCTGGTTACCATGAAATTCAAGATCATCCTGATAACCCATATTTTACAAACCATTTGCCACTGATAGCTATTGTGCACAGCCAAATTTTCATATCATGTAAGTATCTGAACGATACCGTTGATGATGTATATAAGCGCTGGTATCTCAATAAAAGAAAAAAATGGAAAGAACAATCAGCAAAAATACCTGGTTTTGAATACTTTCAAATATTGTAAAATAAGCACTCCACAAGAACTGATTCCGTAATAAATGGTCAAACCTTTCACATATAAACATTTACGTCATGAAGCATATGACCAAAACCATTAAAGAAGTTGTCAGTAAATACTAAAGGGTTTCAGAAAGGATTACGGAATGACTTGTTATTGAACGCTTATTATAGGCCAGTAGTTACTTTATTAATGCTATATTTATTTATAATGTATGATTAGTATCTATCAACAGAGAATACAGACTGATTGTACCCTATCCCCTTATTTTTTTACTGAAAATTTTATTAAAAGAAAAAAAACATGATTAAATACGGTTTCGGTAAAACAGTAGTGATGCCTTTTACTGTTGCTATTGAAAGTGTTATACTCGCTCTTCAAAACGAAGGGTTCGGTATTTTGACCAACATAGATGTTGCCGAGGTATTAAAAAAGAAGCTCAATCAAGATATGCCTCCTTATCGTATTCTTGGTGCATGCAATCCGATTCTGGCTAACCGTGCTATTGCTGCAGAACCTTCAGTTGGTTTACTATTGCCTTGTAATGTAGTGGTAAGAGAAGACGGTGCTGGCCTCGTACACGTTGAGTTTATGGATACAAACGTTATCATGAACCTCGTAGAAAAGCAGGAAATTGCTCAATTAGCAAACGAGGTTTTTGCAAAGCTGGAAAAAGTAATGGCTGCTATTGCGTAAATGAAAATAATCTGAATAATCATATAGAGTGATGTTAATAATATTTTTTATATTCGCTTCGTGTTATAACATATAGAGAAAAAAATAGTTGAATACAAATCGTCTATTAGAAATATCATCATCTTGCTGCTTGATTAGTTCAAATAATGATTTTTGAATACATTACTAATGCTAATACAATTCATTATGTTCAGTTATAAAATCAAATAACTTTCAAAAAATAAAGCTATACAACTTATGTTGATAAAGATTAAATAACTGACTTGCTGTTTTAATAAGAAATTCTTTCATAATAACATAAATTACTAAGTTATGCCAACAATTGCAGAGTTGAATGCTCAAATTGCTGAACTTCAGAGACAAGTTGCAGAACAAAAAGCTGAGGGAAGAAAAGAAGCTGTGAAGCAAATCAAATCTCTTATGATCGAATTTGATCTTACTGTTGATGATCTTCAGGTAAGAAACATCTTGAGTAAAACTGCTAAGGTAAAAGTTCCTTCTGTTATCAAGTATAGAAAGGGCGATTTAGCATGGGTCGGTAGAGGGCCGAAACCGGAATGGTTTAAGGCTGATGAGGCTAATGGTGTAGATATGTCGCAGTATTTAGTTGGTTAATAAACAAAGACTTAGGTTCTTCCCTATATGGGCGTAGATTGTTGTAGACGTAAGTATTGAGATTAATTGCTAAAACTCAAATCTTATTTATTGTGAATAGTACGGTACTACATATGAGGAATCAAGTTAGTCGAGTGGTCAAAACAGGTATAATCCGTTTGTGGGTTATATTGCTGTTTTATGTTCTTGGTATAATTAGTGTTCCGATAATAACCGCTGCAGCAACACCAAAAATAGGCGATGAATATGGCGGAGGTATTGTTTTTTATATTGATGGTACCGGTCAGCATGGCCTTGTTGCTGCTAAAGCAGATATGACAGGCAATTCTCTTAGAAAAAAAGAAGGTTTCTTTAACTGGTATGATGCAAAAAATGCCGCGAATACTTTTATAAACGGTTATAGCGACTGGTTATTGCCAAATAAGGAGCAGTTGAAGCAACTCTACGACCATCGTAGTTCCGTTGGCGGCTTTGAGGAAACTATTTATTGGAGCTCCTCAGAAAGCGAACAGAATAGTGCATGGGGTCAATACTTCCTCAATGGTGAACAGTTAGTAGGAGAGAAAAATCATAACGGTCGTGTTAGGGCTGTAAGGATTTTTTGAGTGTCTTAAAAATCTATAATATTCACTTAGCCATTTATGTACCCGGCATCGCCAGAGTTACTGGCCATCGTTCGAGAGGATCTAAACTATGGACTTGCAACAAAAAAATGGACACCCTAAGAAGCCATAGCTCTTGGTTGTTGTTTATAACGTAAAAACTCAACGGGCGATTTGTACCCTAAAGTTGAGTGTTTCCGTTTCCGGTTGTAAAATACT
>Ga0194037_1000111_pt1 | contig 57949 bp, 56 predicted proteins | sample JunL306m_MetaG_FD_148653 | JGI IMG/M metagenome (GOLD analysis project Ga0194037, IMG submission 148653) | Anoxic zone freshwater microbial communities from boreal shield lake in IISD Experimental Lakes Area, Ontario, Canada - Jun2016-L304-6m | ecosystem: Environmental > Aquatic > Freshwater >...
GTCTTGTGTCGATTTTAGCATGTAACTGAAAACAAAAACCACAACCACAATTAACAAACGGAGAGCCTGTATTATGAGGAAAATAACTTTTGCATCAATTCTTTCAATCTGTATGACCCCTATGCTGTTCTGGAGCTCAGAGAGTCAGGCGATACCGTCATGGGCAAGAAAGTATGAAGTATCCTGTTATATGTGTCACTCTGGGATGCCTCAGAGAAATGCTATTGGTGAGGCCTTCAAGAACAATGGTTATCGTATGCCGGCAGGTGCAGAGGCTGCATTTACCCGCCAGGCACAAATTAAGATAGGTACTGAAGATTGGAAAAAAACTATTAAAGCACCTATTAGCAGTTCCTTTCCCCAATTCGACCCCCTGAGTGTTGTTCTTTCCGGCAATGTTCTCAGCTATACCGCACCGACCTATACTTCGAAGGGTGCACAAGCCACTCCAGTCTCGTTTAACTACAATGTTCCTGGTCAGGTAGGATTGTTTTTTGGTGGTTCAGTAGGCGATCAACTTACCATTTTTGGTCAAATAAGTGGATTCGGAGGCGCCTCAATTGTAGATACAGATGATGATGGCAGCAATAAAACAGTTGGTTTTGATAGCGCGGCAATAAATGCCAATGTAAGAGTTGCCTGGGAATTTAATCCTGGGTTCAACCTTGCTCTTGGAAACAACTTCAGCAATGCCTCCTGGAACGGTGTCGGAACTGGGGGAGTCGTCAATGTGTCTGGTGTTCTTCCTGCACCAGGAACCTATGCTGAATTGAACTATACCCGAGGTGATGTTGGTGGATACTCAATAACTGCCGGTACCAGTATGGCTGCTAAAAACAATACTCCAATCGTAGCTGCAGAGAATAAAATTGACGATATCGTCTACTTGAGAGGAAAAGTAAAGTTGTTTGGAGCAGGGTTGCTCACTGGTGCCAATGGCGAGTTCGGGAACCCGTATACAGGTCTTGACAACCAGATTACAATTGGGGGAGGACTTTCTTACACCGATCACAAGACAGCTGTAAAGGATCCCAAAACTGGTATAACTCCTACAAAAGGCTTTACAGGCGGTTATGCTGGAGAGACCCTTGTCTATGGTGGAGATATTCAGGGCGTCTATAATGACTTCCTTGTGGGTGTTGCATTAAGTCATGATCGTGATCTTCAGCTTAATAACTTCAAGGCTGAGGTCGGACACTATTTCTACTCATGGCTATTTGTAAAGGGGGCTTACTCCGATTTGGCAAATTCTTCTAGTGTGACAGCTAAAGTTCCTGTGCTTTATGACGTGCATCAGCCTACCATTACAGGTAGCCTTACCGCATGGTTGTCTTCAGCTGTTTCAGTTACCGGATCATATAAGCATTTTACAAAGGAAAGGGTTGCTTCTGGTACAAACAATTCTGATACCTTCATATTGTCAGTACTCGCTGGTTTCTAAAGCCGTAATTGAGTACTGATCTTCTTTTTGAGCAAAGCATTTTTACTCTTGAGAGGCATGGTCGTTACCAATGGTCATGCCTCTTTTAGAGAGTTTCTCTGGAGGTTATCACAAGAGCTTGTCTTGACATTGTAACCTACGTTTTCCTTATGAAGATGGCTATTAATCCTTTACTGTCTGTTATTGTTGCTGGTCATTTGTTATTGGCTTCATGCAGTAATGAAGAAGTGTCGCCTAAGAAGGGAGAGCTATCACAATCTTCTAAGGGTGCGACGGAGGAAAGCAAGCTGACTGCCGGTAAAGTAATTTATGAATCGAACTGTGCAGGGTGCCATAATTCACATGTTGCAGGCGCACCTGCACCTGGAGAAAACGCTGACTGGGCAGAACGCTTGGCACAAGGCACTGATGTTATGACCAGGAAGTCAATTGAAGGGTTCGAAGGGAAAAAAGGGGTAATGCAGCCAAGGGGAGGTAACTCGAGTTTGACCGATGCAGAGGTGAGTAATGCTGTGCTGTATATGGTTAAAATTTCTCAATAAATTTTACTTCCCTACACCTTACTTTAATCCATGTTTTTGCATGGACTTGTTTTCAACAAAGTGTTTTTTTCTATCCAGTTCAAATAACAATCATAATGGAGGATATCTCTATGTCTCGTTTTTTTTCAATTGTTTGCTGTTCACTTTTTGTTGTGTCAATGACCTCAGTTGATGCTAAAGCTGCATATGATGCAGTTGCGGGTCAAAAAACTTACGATACTACCTGTGCAGTTTGTCATAAAGGCGGTCTTCTGGGTGCGCCTAAATTGGGTGACAAAGCTGCATGGGCTCCACGCCTCGGTCAGGGATTAGATGTTTTGGTCAGCAAATCTATCAAAGGTTTTCAGGGCAAAGCCGGTACTATGCCGGCAAGAGGAGGAGATGCCAAGCTTACTGATGCCCAAGTCGGCAATTCAGTCGCTTATTTAGTTGGGCAAAGCAAATAATCTGATATGATCTCTGAGTAACAGTCAGTTAACGTTGTTTTTCCGGCATCATGAACAATTCCAGTTGGCGTAAGGTTGCGTGTGTCCGTTGATTGTTTATGATGTCGGCTTTGTTATTGAAACTATCCATTGCTGGCTCAATGGAATAGAAGCTCGACCATACAAAAAGAGCCAATTTTTCATAACTGCTGCATTTTCATTTTATCTACTTGTCATTTGGCGTCTTCGAGTGTGTATCTGCTTGCAGAAGATACAATTGACTTTGTCATATGTACACATACCGTAAAGTTAACTCGGTATTCTCAATTGTAAACGTTCAATTCTCCTGTGCAATTGGGGAGCTAATCGTCATTCCCGCCCCGTTCCCCGCCTTCACTGCTTGCGTCGCGATGGCATTTTATGCAGTTCTGATAATTGGATATCCCTTCCTCTATATGTTTTGAGGCAATACGGGATGGGGAATGCTCATGGCAGTTATAGCAGGTGTATTTTTTATAATTACCCGGATCGGTATGGCAGGTAGTGCAGCTTACATTGTGATTGCGGTCAAGCCTGAAATATTTGTCGTGGTTATAGGTTGCCGGTTTCCATGTAGTGGCAGTATGGCATGTTGCGCAGTTTGTGGAAACTTTCAGGTGAAGACTGTCCTTTGGCTGGTCGGCCTTGTGGCATGATATGCATTGTTTGGCTCTTGAATCGGTTAGCTTGTCATGATTGAATGTTGAAGGTTTCCATTTATTTGTTCCATGACATTCGGAGCAATTGCCGGTGGCATAACGGTGCAAGGCATCTTGTGGTTTTGTATTATTATGGCATGTGGTGCAGTCTTTTTGCTGTAATAGCGAAAGAGAGGTATGCTTAAAGGGTTTGAGTGCTTTGGTTGCATCACGTCCTCTGTGATCGGTGTGGCAATCGATGCAGCTGTTGGCGTTAACGCCGCGGTGAAACAGAGCTTTGGAGGTCTTTTTTGGGAGAAAACCACCCGCGACATTTTTGATGCTGATGTCATTTTGTTTGTGGCAGCTTATACACTGCAAGGAGGCAACTCCTGCAAACGGTTTGTGGCAACTCAGACAATCTTTTTCGATAGTATGATGGCCTTTCATCAAGGGGCCTGGGTTAAGCAGCACTTCGGGGAACATTGCTGCCAGTGCGGACAGAATGATGGTTGACCCGATAAATACAATCAGTAAGACTTTCATTGGGTTATCTCCAGTTCGAGAAGAGTGCGATGCTCAGAATATGGACGAGGGCCAACGCCATTAAAACAGAAACCATAGGCATATGGATAGTTCTCCATTTTTCGAGAGTCTTTACTGTCAGGGTATCCCAGTATAATTGGGGGTCAAGGTTTTGATCTGTTACGGTGATACCCAGTTGTTGCGTTTTCATTTTTACTTCATCTTTGACTTTTTTTAACAGATACTGGCCTACGTGGCCGCTGGCTGTGACTATCAGCATAAGAGCTGTGGCTAACCAGGGCAGGATTGCATTGAAATGTATTCCTGAATGAATGAGAATCATAAGGGTTCCGATCCAACCTGCATTACAGTGAAGTCTCAGAAAAAATTTGAGGGTTCCATTTTTTACCAGTTTATTTTTGCGGGCGGAATAGCCGAAGGAAAATATAAGAAATGCTGTGCCGGCTATTCCCATATATCGGCCTATCCATGCAAGGTGGGTGACATGCAATAGGTAGTCAAGAGTTATTGCTGCAATAATAAGGAGCAGGTAAGAGATCGAAAGCGGTAAGGTTCGTTGTATAAGGACTGATTTCCACATCGTTATGGTATTGGTATAAGCATTACTTTCATTTATGGGAAAGATATCACGCCAACCTTATACGCGGGTTAAGAAAATCCTAAAAAACCACTAAAAATAATGATTATGTGTTTTATGGGGGGGAGCTTTTTTTTGTGAGGTGAGGCCTGTCTCATTTCTTGATGGTGAACAGGCCTCTATGCCTGCATGATTGTTTTGCGTTGCTGGGCTTAATGACCGTGTCCTCCACCGCCGCCGTGCCCATTACCCATGCCATGTCCTTCACCACCTCCACGCCCATCACCGAAACTGCGGTTATCGAAACCGCTTCTTCCGTCTCCAAAACCACGTCCGTCACCAGTATTTTTTCCATCGTCATCATTTCTGCTTCGTCCATCACTTCGTCCTCGGCCATCGAAGCTGCCGCGGTTGCTATTGATGTGTACGTCTCTCTGGCTTTTACGGTCGTGTATATCTCTATCCTGCCAGTATTGACGGTCATGTTTGCGGTACTCGTTATCACGGAATCTTCTTATGTCTGATAGGTGATGTCCTCTGATTACTGGAGGAAGACGATCTTCCATGAGGTAAAGCCATGGGCCGTCGTAATACATGGCACTGTACCAGTAGCCGTTATTGTATAAATAGTAGAGGTTGTCGTAATACATGAAATCGTAAGGGGTGTCTACTGCTACTGAATAGCCTAGTTCTGGTACATAGACAAATGTAGGTGGAGCATTGATAACAACAGTAGGGCTGTCGCCAAGTGCGATGTAGGTACGGTCGAGTCTTTGGTTGACTGCCGCAGGTGTATCAACAGGTATAGTGCCAAGAAGGATACCAGTGATTCCTAGGCCCATTAAAATGTTATGTTTCATAGTTTTTTATTTATAGCAGTTGACAAGAACATTATAACTGCTGTTCTATGTATTGGCAATTTAAAAAAAAGATAAAAAGTTGCCAGTCAGTGTAAGTGTGGGAGAAAACGGTGACCGTGATATGGGTTTTACAGGGGAATCAACAATGATATAATGAGGACAACTTTGGTTAGAAGGGTATCTGGGGATATTTAGGGTAACATATGTGGTAACATAGATAACATATCCCCGCAGCTGAGCTTTGGGGATGCTGGATGGAAAAGCGGATTATTCGCTTTTTGTGCTTTTTTCTTCTGGGGTATCAACAACTTTCTTGATTTCGTGTTCGAACTCATTCTGAGCTTTTTTAAACTCGCTTAAGCCTTTTCCGAGTCCCTTCATCAGTTCCGGTATTTTTCCTGGTCCGAAAAATAACAGGGCGACACCGCCAATCAATACCAAATCCATCTGTCCAAACATAGCTGCTCTCCTCTTCGTTTGATTTTAATAGTCAATCAGATGTTATAAAAAATTATTTTGTGATGCAAACTCCTGTGTCCTGGGGTGAGAAAGCCTGTACTGAAAAAAAGAAACTTTGCGGTTATACAATTTTACAGGGAATAATGGCGTCTTCATCATAGGTATATATTGCACACAAGCGGTGATATCCATCGGCAATTATAAGCTTGCTGTGGTATGAATCTCTGACTAGGAGAAGGGGGGCGATTTCCTTTCCGGCTTCTATTTTTTGCTGATCTTTGGCGACATGTGTGTTGCTGACCCCAAGGAGGGAGAGATTGGATGCCCTGAATATATCTTTTGCCTTAAATTCGGATATGGAGGTTTTTTTTAATTTTTTAACAATTTCTTTTGCAACTGGTTCTTCAAAAATAAGACTTAGATAGGATTTTGCTGCAGGGTAGTCATGATCTTCCGGTTCTTTCAGCCATTTGATGGTAATGTTTTTTTTGACCATGGTTTGCTCCTTCTTCTTTTAAAAGACTTAAGCTTATGGAACTGTTTCAGTGATTTGTCTGCTGCTGGGAATCTCTTCGTTCTTTTACGTATTTTATTACTGCGAAGGCAATGACTATAAAGAACAGTATTGTAACAGGAATACTGTACATAACAACGAAACTACCGATATTTTTCCAGTTTTGTCCGAGGAAATAACCTCCGTAAAGCAGTAATACATTCCAGCAGAGCGCACTTAACCCAGCTGCGATAAATACTACAAATGCATTCAGATGCATTAACCCGGTTACAGGTGAGATTAATGATCGGGAGCCTAATAGAAAGCGGTTGACCAGCACGGCTAGATATCCGTGTGCTGCGAACCGTTGGCGTATGAGTTCCATTTCGGCGGGTGGAAAAAATCGATGAATTTTTTCACCCCATTGAGGAGGTACGGAAGTGGTGTCGCGGGCATAGAGTTTAAGCCCGAATTTTCTGCTTATCAGGTAGATGACCATAAAGCCCAGTGTTGAACCAAGGGTTGGCCATATGATTGCTAAAAAGATGCTAAGCTTTGTGTATACAAGCAGGTATCCTATCAAGGCAATTGGAAGATCAAAAGGCAACAGGGGAATAAAATTTTTTAGAAATGCTATCAGAAACAGAGACAAGTATATTGCCATAGGATTTGCTGACTGCAAAAAAGCAATCACGGTGTCGAGCATATGTACAGCGGGTTAGCCTTTTTATGAACCATGAACAATGTCCTGATTACTTCAGGTTTATGTTTCTTTGGAATATACCATAAAAGGAGTAACCGCCATAATTACGGGTAAAGCCAAAGGTGATGCTTAAGCATTCCTGCGGCGGCAGTTGCTTGTTATGTGATTAAACGAGTGTTTTAATAACTTTTTTTTCAGGTTCTCCTGCTATTGTCCATTTGATGGAGTCCTCATGAAGCGAAGCGTAGAATGCATGAAATTGTGCATAAGAAATCAATGCGGTAATAGCAACAGAGCCGATAAGCTTTTCAAAAATAGTGAATAACCACATTTGTGTCTGATTATCCGGATCTCTGAATGGCCAGGGATATGTTAATGCAAGGAGAATAAGGAAAACTGCGAATCCAATAACTCCAACAGAATATTCTACTTTTTTTTGTTTTCGGGCATAGGAGAGACGATCTTTTTTAGAAGCAAGTATTTTACCTTCAATTATAGGGTCTTTACGATTACGTTCAACGAGTTGAACGGGTTTGTCATAAAACTTGATTTTGTTCTGCATTTGATTGGCATGTTTAATGCACTTATGGACAAAAACCTGGCAATCAAGCTGGAGCAGAGAAAGGTTTGGGTTAAGAAGTCGGAGAACCCATAAATTTTGCTCATATGATAAGGTTCCATGAGTTTCGGTTACCGCACTTAGCAGTACAAATTTTTTGCTTGCCAGAAAAAGAGGGATATCACTTTCTTTAACTGCGTCTTTCATCTCGGTTATAATTTTTTCCGCATCAATTGATTTCTGGTCAAATGTTGGCCACCATTGATTGCCTTTAAGAATTATTATGAGAGACTCATCTTCAAAGTCGCTTGAAAATATGATTTTAGCGTGCATTTGCTGTTCCTGATAACATTTAATTAAATATGGCAATTATGCATTATTACTTCTAGTAGGCAGTTGTTGTTATCGGTTCCCTTTGAAAAGGCAATGTTATGAAGAATAGGGATGCGTATGTCAATGATGATAATGTTGAAGTATTCTTTTCTTTTTAACTTTATTACATTTTAAGAGTAGTGTATTTGTATTGTCGTAACTCATAATTGTGGGCAATGCTCTATTATGAATAGACGCAGCTTTCTGGTTAAAGCAGGTGTTGCTCTGCTTGCTTCACAAACCTCCGGAATTCTCTCCGGCAACTTCAGCTCTGCTCTTGCTTGTTGCAGTAAGGTAACTCTTAAAATCGGATACCTTCCTGTTACTGATCATCTTTTGATGATTGGTGCTGTCAGGGAAAAGTTTAAGAATATTGTAGTTCAGCCGGTGAGATTTTCATCCTGGACGGAGAATGCTGAAGCACTTAAAGCTGGAGACATTGATGGTTCGTTTCTCTTGACGCCGAAGGGCCTTAAATATCGTGAAAAAGATGTACCTATCAGGGCTGTTTTGCTCGGTCACAGAAATGGCAGTTCAATAACGGTAAAAAACAATGGAGATATTACCAGCATCAAGGATATGAAAGGAAAAATCATTGCCGTACCGAGTCCTTTTTCTACACATAATATTCTCTTGCGTAAAATTCTGGCAGAAAACGGTATTGATGCTGCACGTGATGTAAGAATAATTTCTTTATCTCCTCAGGCAATGCTGGAAACTCTCGTAACTGGAAGAATCCACTGATTCATTGTTGCAGAGCCTTTTGGTATTCAGGCTGAAAGAGAGAGGATCGGTAAGGTATTGATACTTTCGAAAGATATATGGCACGATCATATCTGCTGTGTCTTGAATATCAGAGAAAATATTATTGAAAAATACCCAGAAGTGGTTCAGGAGCTGGTTACCGGATTTACAAAAACAGCCTCTTTCATTACTTCAGATCCCCTTCAGGCAGCTAAAGAATCAGTCAGTTTGCTTGGGCATAAACGGGCGATTATTGAAAAAATCCTTACTTCGCCTCCCGGTCGCGTGACATTTAACAATCTTGTGCCGGAAGTTGCAGATTTCTATGCGATCCAGAAATACATGAAGACCTTTGGTCTTCCTGGAGCCAATGTTGACTTGAGCGCTTATATAAATAATAGCTTTGCAATACGAGCAGCAGTTGATTTGCAAGAGACCTCTGTTTAGTACCCTATTGGATTTTATTGTTTATTAACATCAGCAAAAAGGCCATTCTTTCGGGAGTGGCCTTTTTGCTGATATAACGGAGCTTGCTTTTTAAATAGGTTGAGAAAATGGTATTTAAGGTTTACATATTTTGCATGGTCTATATCCAGCCTTTATGGCTTCTTCACGGGTTTTAAAAATAGCGGTGTTATTTTTACTCTTGTAGTATCTGCAGCTTGACTTATGGAAAATGTGATCTACTGTATTGCCATGATAATCGCCGGTTGCTACACTTTTCGCTGGCGTATTTTTGTCTGCAGTTGTTGCTGATTTGCCTGCTGCAGCACTTAAAGGTGCTTCCTTGCCGGCTTTTGAATCAGTCTTCTTTTTATCAGATTTCTTTTTTGAGGCATCCTCTTTCTCTGTTGTTTTTGAGGCTGTTTGAACTGCCGCAGGAGATTTTGGTGCTGTTTCCGCAAATGATACTATGCCGAATACTCCGTTCATGGCAAGGGATGCCATAAGACTGAAAACAATTTTTTTTGTGTTCATTTTTGAAAGGATTTAGGATTTAATCAATTATGAGGTTGTAAGTTCACGGGTTGAATTAATATGAAGCACCGTCGGTACAGCCATAGAGTGATTACGGTTATTGCATTTTTCAGAATAACTTACCGGCGATATCAGCCAATCCCTTAAGGCCCCCGGCTTTGTCTATAAGATTTTCCAGCAATGACCCTTCTGGATGGGCCTTTTGAACCATTTCAGGTAAAGCATCGGCAAGTGCAGTTTTAGCGCTTTCTTCCGAAAGACCAAGTTGTGATGCAAATTCTTTTACTTTATCAGAGCCAAGCAATTCTGCGATGGTATCTGGAGAAATTGATGCTTTTTCATCAGAGCCAAGCCATGATGCTGCAATGTGACCCAGGCCACTTGCCTGCATTTTTGTAAGTAGTGAGCCGAAGTCTAGCTTTCCTTCTTCTCCTTGGAAAAGGTTGCTGATTGCAGATGTGAGTTGATCGGTGTCCAGGTTTGTAGTTGTCTCATCACTGTTCTGCTGAATAAGTGAGGCTCCGAGCTGAAGAATTCTGGCGAAATCCATATGTGTGGTTTCCGGTTTAAGGTTTTGCAATCTTAGTAAGTTACAATTGGAACCAAAAGGTAACGGTGAAATAGAGCCTTATTCTATGTAACTGAAATATCCGTGAAACTTCGGATTTGTGACTGACTATGCATTAAGGAAATAGGGAGGTATCGAAATTACTACCATGTAATGCGTTATTGTGTTAACAAGTGCATTAATGATACATGGGTCTATTGTTGGCATTAACAATAAACTGATTTGTCAATTTAAAATAAATTGAATTATATAGAAAAGGATTTTTTACAGCTTATGTGCCCTTCAGGTAAAAACTTCCCATCTTGATATCAACTCTCTGGGATTGAGTATGTTGATGTTATCTGAACCATCAGGCATCTATCTTTGCTATAACATCCAGTGAGCATAGCTGGTATCCGGTACTGGCTAAAAGCTCCAGAAATCCCGGTCGAGGTTGCGGAATTGGATTCCCTGGATAAGGTGTTTCATTGCAATTTGTTCGGAGCCATCGAGGTCGGCTATGGTACGGCTTACTTTAAGAATTCTGTCGTGTGCCCTTGCGGATAGGTTCATTTTGTTCATGGCATCCATGAGCTTCTGGGAGCTTTCGGTATCAAGGATGCAGAATGTTTTGATCAGTTTAGTGTTCATCTGGGCATTGGTATAAATTTTTGGTGATGCCAGTGTGGCAAATCGTTCCTGCTGGATTTTTCTTGCTTTTATTACTCTTTGGCGGATTGTTTTTGAGTTTTCTGAAGCTGTTGATGAAAACAGGTCTGTATTGTCGACTTTTGGAACGTCGATATGTATATCGATACGGTCAAGGAGCGGACCGGATATTTTTGCGAGATAACGTTGAATCTGTTGTGGCGGGGCTGTCAAGTTGCCGTCAGGGTCTTTCAATGCACCTGCGGGGCTTGGATTCATTGCGGCAATAAGCATAAAGCCTGCGGGATATTTCGCTGTTACGGATATCCTTGATACTGTAACTTCTCGTTCTTCAAGGGGCTGGCGGAGTACCTCAAGAGCGTTGCGTGTAAACTCGGGCAGTTCATCAAGAAAGAGGATGCCGTTATGAGCTAGGCTGACTTCGCCGGGTTTTGCTGTTGGTCCTCCACCGATCAATGCGACATTGCTTGTTGTATGGTGGGGGTTGCGAAATGGCCTTGTAACCATGAGCGGTCGTTGTGCTTCAAGCAGGTTTGCTACCGAGTAGATTTTTGTGGTTTCAAGGGATTCTTCAAAGCTGAGGGGAGGCAGAATACTCGGTAATCCTTTTGCAAGCATGGTTTTGCCACTGCCGGGGGGTCCTATCATTATCACATTATGTCCTCCTGCTGCTGCGATTTCAAGTGCTTTTTTTGCAGCTCCCTGTCCTTTTATATCGGAAAAATCTACTGGGTATTCTTCTTCGTTGTTAAACAGTTCGGCGATATTGACTGTTACAGGGATGTGTTGTGTCTTTCCATTTATCAATGCAACTGTTTCGTTCAGGGTTTCGACGCCGTAGACTTTGATGCCGGAATGTGATGCAGAAGCTGCTACTGCGGCTTCTATTGCGTTTGAGAGAGGGACGATAAGGTGTTGTATATGTTCTTTTCCTGCCATAATAGCGACAGGCAGCGCGCCGTTGATTCTTCTTACTGAACCATCAAGGGCAAGCTCTCCCATAATCAGTAGATTTTCGAATTTTGGCTTGATAAGCTGGAGGGAACAGAGCAGGCCGATGGCAACAGGCAGGTCGAATGCTGTCCCTTCTTTTTTTATATCGGCCGGGGCAAGGTTTACCGTGATTTTTTTTGGAGGGATCGTAAATCCGGAATTTCGGATCGCTGTGAGAATTCTTTCTCTGCTCTCTCTGATGGCGTTGTCCGGGAGTCCGACGACGATAAAGGATGGAATGCCACCGGTTACGTTGGTTTCGACAGTTACCTTGATGGCATCAATACCGATCAGTGCAGCGGCGTTGAGTGTTGAGAGCATGAAGAATAGTTGAGCGAATTCAGTCTGTGTACGGTGCTTGTGACGCTTAAAGTACGCAATTATTTCTTTTATTTCTGTTCCTATGTATTATGGGGAAAAGAAAGGAAGGTCAATGGATGAGCTACAGAGAGTGCGTGCTCAAGGTGTTTACCATGAAACGATAGTCTTGAATAATAAAAACAAATGAGGCTTTTTTAAAAGCCTCATTTGTAATTGTGTATTAGAGCTACCAAGGGAGTTTATACTGGTACTCTATATTGTTCGATGCTTTCACCTCTATTTTCAACTTCTTTAACCCATCCTGGTTTAGGGCCTCTTCCAACCCAATATTCATGTTCACTTTTTCTGTACTTAATAACGGCAGGACTTTTAGATGAAGCAGGTTTTGCTGTTTTCGCTTTTCTCTGGAGTTCTTCTATAGTAATATCAAAGTTATTCATTTTATCCTGAATCTCTTTAATTACTGCGATTCTTTCGCTTTTGATAATTTCATCTGCTTCTTTTTGAAGTTCAGATAGTTGGGATTTGATTTCCGCAAGTCGGGTTAATGACATAATGAATTGATTTATAATTGTTTGTCTGAATTCTCCTTTTTACAGGATTATGGAAAAATGTAATAAAAAAATAAACAAACATAAACAAATACTTTTTATTAACTATTACACGGTTTCAATTCTTCATAATTATTATTCGTTGTACAATGATAACTATCATATCAGGGTGATGTTATGAGATATATTTCAACTCATCAGATCAATGAGGTGAAAAAAAATGAAATAAGTTATTGATTTGTTTTAGTAAGTCTTCTTCAGGTCTATCTGGTGCATTAACGTTGGTTGTATTGAAAATCAGATATACGTTCGGTAGGCTCAGCTTTTATTTTGAATCTTCATGGTGACATGTTGATGTAGTGTTCTATAACATTGCATCAATCCACGCAAAGATCAATAAAAGGAATCTGCTGAGTAAGCATTGATTCGACTGCCTGATCGGTGGAGAGACAATTCCGATTGAGCTGGAATAATCAACAGTTTACGTTTTTCTATGATTTTGTCTGAGGGGTATTAATGTGTAAGGCTTATAATTTACATTCAACACCTCATTGATACTCTGAAATTATCGGTGCGTTGAGAGGGATTTTTCTGCTTAGAATGCGGATTAACCGTTTCTTTTATCGTTATATATTTCCGGATGTGAAGGGAGTACGGAATCTTCTGTCCCTTGATATTGATAATAAAGTTATTGTTGCCTATGCAGTATTTGTGATGGCTGTTCGTGTTATGTATTGCCGTAATAAGGACATTTTATTGAAATGGGTCTGAAAGTATTATGAATTTGTTTTGAAAAGCAAAAAGGGAGCCTGATTATTTCAAGCTCCCTTTTTTTCTTGATGAATGAGTGTCAGTCAATTATTAATACTGCCATTCATCTCGGTATCATAGACTCGATTGTATTATCTGTTCCGGTCATTGTGCTGATCGCGATTATCTCGGTTATCGCGATTATCTCGGTTATCACGATTTTCTTCATGGCGTTGATCTCTGCTGTCTCTACGATCGTTGTCGTGCCGATCTCTGCTTTCCCAGTAGTTGTGGTCGTGTTTGCGGTACTCTCTATCGCGGAATCTTCTTATTTCTTCCCAGCGATGTCTTTTTATTGCATGTGGAAGCCTGTCTACGCTGACGATATCCCATGGACCTCTATAAAAAGAAGAACTGTACCAATACCCATCGCGACTTATATAATATAAGCCATCGAAGTATATGAAGTCATAAGGGCTTCCTACGGCTACTGAATAGCCAAGTTCGGGTACGTATATAAAGGTTGGTCTTGTTTCGATAACAAAATTTGGCCTGTCGCCTACATTGACGTGTACACCGCCAACATGTATACCGATTTCCGCTTGGGCTTCAACGGGGTGATGAGCAAGAAATATTCCAACAATTCCTGCTGCGAGCCAGATAGTTTTTTTCATGGTTACTTATGTGTTAAGCTGTTTCTAAAAGAAAAGGATTTTACTATTAAGGTTCGATGCCTCTCTGTATATCAATCCGGTTCAAGATAGCGTCGGATTATAATACAATGGACGCTCTTATTTATAGTTTCCAGCGCACTAATTTCCCGCTTCAACTTTTTTTTATCCTGTTGTGCGTAATCCACCTGATATTGCATTGACTGTCAGGAAAAGCTCCATCAGCAGTTTGTCGGATTCTTCATGCTTTGATGAATGCTGCAGGTCTCTCCATTGTTTAAGCAGCTTGATTTGCTGTGGGTGTAGTATTTCAAGCCCTTCCTGGCGGAGGGCGATAAATTTGTTGACGTTAAGCCGCTGGGTTTCAAGGGGTTCTGAGAAAAGTATTTCAATAAACTTTTTTGTCCGATGGTATTCGGCTTCAATCATGCCGAGAATGTTTTTTCTGACGGTGCTGTCGCTGACCAGTGAAGCATATTGGTGCATGATGTTCAGATCGGCAGATGCCAGGCTGGTGTCGGCGTTACTGATGATGTATCGAAGCGGTGGCCAGGCATAGCTTCGTGTACGGATTTCATCAAATGTTTCGGGCGCACTTTCGTACAGGTACTCGAGTGCAGAACCGACTCCATACCATCCTGATAGAGCAAAACGTGCCTGGTTCCAACTGAACACCCAGGGAATTGCGCGTAGATCTTCAAGGCTTGTTTTTCCGCTTCTTCGTGATGGTCTGGATCCTATTCTTGTGGATTCAATAATATCAATGGGGGTGGCTTCACGGAAAAAAGTGAGAAATCCTTCAGCGGTGATCAGTTTCCGGTATGCCTGGTTGCTTTTTTCTGAGAGGTTGTCCATAACCGGCTCGAGAGGGTGTGGTCTTTTTTTGCCGTTTTTCTGTCTGACCAGTGATGCTGCAGTACCAGCCATGAAGAGTTCTAGATTGTAGATGGCACTGATGCGGTTGGCGTACTTTTGGGCAATGGTTTCGCCCTGCTCGGTAAAGCACATGCCGGCATTTAAGGAACCAAATGGTTGAGCCCTGATGAAGCGGTGAGTGGGGCCGGCTCCCCGGCTGATGCTTCCACCCCTTCCGTGAAAAAATACAATATCAGTTTCCGAGTGTTCTGCGGCGTCAAGCATTGCTTCCTGTGCACGGTAAAGTGTCCATGTACTTGAAAAAATTCCTCCGTCTTTGTTGCTGTCGCTGTATCCGATCATGACTTTCTGAAGTCTTTTTGTTTTACCGGCTGTTTGTTTACGGTAATCAAGACTTCGTTGCGTGATTGGGTGACTGAGAAATTCATGAAGTATTGCTGGGCTTTTTTTCAGATCCTCAATAGTTTCAAAGAGTGGAACGACGGGAAGTACACAGGTGTCTCCAGCTTCGGCAGGTGTCATCAGTCCGACTTCACGGGCAAAAAGATAGACGATGAGCAGGTCGGAGGCGTTTCGGGTCATACTGACAATTAGTGAGCCGAGACCGCCTGTGCCGTAGTGTTTTGTATGGTTCAGTAATACTCTGAAACAGGCAAGAACGGTTTCGGCTTCGGGTCCTGCTGTCATGTCCGGGTGAGTGAACGGTCTGGGTGATTGCAGTTCTCTGTCCAGAAAGGCTCTTCTTGCGGGTTCGTCCCATTCCAGAAAATCGTTGCCGTTCATGCCGGCAGCGGTCATCAGCTGGGAAACGGCCAGCTCGTGAACATGGCTGTTTTGACGGATATCAAGGGTTCCGAGATGGAATCCAAATGTTTTTACTATTCTATAGACAGGTGCCACTTCCATGTCTGCAATATGCTGTGCTCCAACAGCAATCAGTGACTGTCTTAAAAGCGCAAGATCGTCCAGGAGTTCGCCAGAGTTGAAATAGTGATGATGTCCGGAGGTCAATACAAGAGATTCCTGTGCATCTGTTTTCAGAGGAAGGGATGTAATTATAAGGTTCAGGAACTGTCGCCATGGTTCATGGCGGTTTCTGTGTAGTGCGTCATAGCCGGCTTCCCCAAGCTTTTTGCTGAGGGTGTTGATGCGTTGAACCAGTGGTGCGTCGGGAGACTGGAGTCTTTCGGAAAGGCTGAGTTTTGAGGCGAGTTCCCTGAGATGATGCAGTATAAGAGATAGTGCGTTCTGGCGCATATCTGCCAGGGTTTCCTCGGTGACACTGGCTGTTACCAGTGGATGGCCGTCTCGGTCACCACCAACCCAGCTGCCGAAGCTGAGATGGGGCAGATTACCGGGGTCGGAAAGCTTTTTGATATCAAACCCGGTTGCCTGCCATGCCTGGATGAGGCGTTTATCGAGCATGGGAAGCACTTCTGGAAATATATTATTGAGGTAGTGAATGACATTTCTCCGTTCAGCTGATACTTGAGGCTTTTCGAAGAGAATTTCTCCCGTTCGCCATAGTCGTTCTAAAACAACTTTGATTTCGTTGCGGATATCGAGCTGTTCGAGAGGGGTCCACATCTGGTTTTCACGTTTTACCAGAAGCAGGTATAGCTCTCGGTGCTGTTCAAGAACAGTTTTCCGTTTTGCTTCGGTGGGATGTGCAGTCAGTACTGCATTGATGGAAACCTCCGGAAGCATGGAGCAGATCGTTGATTCCGGGATTCCAAGTTCCTTGAATCGCATGAGGGTTTTACCCCAGAGGCCTGTGAGATGCGATAATCCGTTTTCAGCTTCGAGCAGACGGCGATTCTGGGCTGCGGAGTTTTCTTCTGCCATGTTGAGCAGCTGAAAAAAAATGGAAAATGCCTGAAGAGCGCGTTCTGTATTGGGATAGTTTTCAAGAGGCATGCCGGCATTCTGCCATGGAAGGTGATCGGCGAGTATATGTTCGCCGAGGTCACGGAGTACTTCTTGGAAGCATTGCAGAAGAAATATAAAATCGCGTTCCGCTTTTTCGAAATCAATAATACTGCTGGTTGTTGTTATCATGAGGTAAAGGAATTCTGTGGTTGAGGTGGCATTTTATGCATTATTCGAAAAAAATAAGTGAGTTACAAATTATGCTGATTTCTCATGGTCTGAACGGGATGAGTACTGGGTATACTCCACAAGTTTAAGCAGATAGTGTTTTATAAACTCAACCTTTTTAAGGTTTGTGTTTGTCGCCTTTACTATTTATGCTTATCTTACTCAATAATTTTTTGGGTAAGCCACTAACACCTAATTCATTACCTGACATGGACAACAAATCAAATGGTAAGCTTATTGCAGTTGCTTTAGGCGGGGCTGTCTTAATGGGGGCTTTGTTTTTCGGGTTGTCATTTTTAACCGGGTACAAGGTGCCGGCTGAGAACATTTCAGTGATTTTAACTCCGCTACGCTCCTTTGCGGGATGGTTTTCGTTAATTTTCTGTGCCTCCCTCATTATTATGGGTCTTGGCAAAATGTCGGCGAGAATCAGTGATAAGTGGTTTTTAAGTTTTCCCCTCAGTATTATTGCTATTGTTGCTGTGATGTTTGCAATACTGTGGCTGAGGCCTTCGGGCATTCTGTTGTCAACCACGGGTCGGACCACGACTCTTGACGGCAAATATATTCGTTCAGTCAAAGAGTTGACTGAGTTTCTGGAAAAACCTTCTGCCGGTATTAAAGCACATCCTGTTCCTGCAGGTTTTGACTTTGCTGCAGCGAAGACTCTTACTGATGGTCGTTGCAACAAATGCCATACGCTTGCATCGGTTCAGGACGCATTCAGAACCAAGTATAAGAAAGTTGGTAAAGTTGATGTTGTTGTTAATCGCATGCAGACTAATGCCGGATCAGGTATAACCCCGGATGAAGCGAAATCAATCGTGATATATCTGGAAAACAAGTTCTGATATTTCCTTGATATCTCTGGTGTATTCCAGTATTTATAAAAAAAGCCTCTGAGAAATACTCTGAGGCTTTTTTTATCTCTTTTTAACGGTTGCTCCTATAGTTTACTGATACGGTTTCGGTTATTCCACCTCTTGCTTTCCATTCTGTTATAACGCTCAGTGATCTTGGTTGAAGAGTATCGACCAGGTCATCCAGGATTTTGTTGGTGATATTTTCATAAAAAATACCGGCGTTGCGGAATTCGAGAAAATAATATTTCAAAGATTTCAGCTCTATACATGTTTTATCCGGAACATACCTGATCGTTATAGTTCCAAAATCTGGAAGTCCTGTTTTGGGGCATACTGAAGTAAACTCCGGGTTTACAATTTCGATAGTGTAGTCCCTGTCGGGGTAGGTGTTGTTGAAAAGTTCCAGTATTTCTTTTTTCATTGGGCTGATGACTGTTGTTGATTGATATATTTTATTGGTAATCGAGGGTTAGTCGAGCGTCTTTTCGATGCAAAATAGAAATCCATAGCGATTTTTCGGTAAATTCCGATGTTTTTTTATTCGTCAAAAACTGAAGCCTCACTGTTTATTTAAGGGTTTATCAATCTGGGGCGTCAGTCTTTGATTCAGGAAGTAAACGGTATTGCATTATGCATGAATCCACGGAAGAAGCAAGCTTGAAATTACAGCTTCTTTATAATGATCTAGTCGCGGAGTACGACCTTACGGAGTCTCTCTATACTTTTGGGGAGCACTCTTTCAGTTTTCTGAGTGTTCTTGATAGTTATGCTCTTCTTGACAGAATCACGCCTGAAGAGTTTATCAAGGATGAACAGATGCCATATTGGGCTGAAATATGGCCATCAGCTATAACGTTGTCGTCATTTATAGCAGATGAACTTCCGCTTAAGGGTATGCGTGTTATTGAGATAGGCTCCGGTGTGGGTATGGCTTCGGTTGTTGCTGCATGGAAAGGGGCCAGTGTACTGGCGACGGATTACTCTGTTGAGGCGCTTCGTTTTGTGCAATATAATGCAATACACAACAGGGTGACTCTTGAAATTGAGCGGCTTGACTGGCGAATGGTGAAGTGCAGTGAACAGTTTGATCTGTTGTTTGCTGCAGATGTGTTGTATGAAAGAGTGAACCTGCTCCCTATTGTTACAGCGATTGATAAACTGCTTAAGCCTGGCGGTGCTGCGTATCTGGCCGATCCGAGAAGAAGACTTGCGGAGCAATTTCTGGAGCTTGCTGCTGAAAACTATTTTACAATAACCCCTTTTCAGCGGAAGTTTACTGGTGGCTCGAAGGATGTGGCCGTGAATATCTACAGAATGACCAGACAAGCAAACAGTTGATGAACAGCAAGGAAAAGCGATTATCGGTCCGCTGGCGGTTTGAGGCTGGCCAAGGTGCCCTTTTGTGGCAACTTATGTTTACTGAAACTAATGATCTTATCGGACAGAAGCGTTTTGTACACAGCAGAACGGCTCTGCTTTTCTGTATTGATATAGAGACTGGTGAAGTTGTTCGTGATGATTATCTGCTGATGGATCATGTTCATCCTGTTCCAGCTGGAGAAGGGTGGTTTGTCGGGCTTGAAACCACTCTCGGGAATCTGGTCTATTGCTATACTTATCAGGCCCAAAGCCCGGAGCATAAGGGGATATGGGCGGTTGATTTCAGAGCTGACAGGGTGGTGTGGTCACGGTCTGATGTTGCTTATGCTGCAAATCTTGATCATGAATTTCTTGCTTATCAGTTGTCGGCTTTTGGTGGGTTTCCTGAACGTCATTTTTTGCTTATTGATCCATTTACTGGTGAGGATATACAGAAGCTTGGGATTGATGGTTCTGTGGTTAATACTATCAGGCAAAATGGCGTACCGGAAGAAGAACGGCAGCAGGTTATTCTTCCTGAATTTGTTTCGGATGATATGACGGAGCAGCGTCTTGCCTTACGCCAAGCAGGAATATTCGAAGCGTCCCGTTGTGAATGTATTGTTCAGGGGTCGCTGACGGTTGTCGGATTGCACTCGCAGGGTGAGTTTTCCGGGGTATGGTCCTCTGTGCTTCAGGTATGGAGTAAGGATGCTCTTGTGTATGATGACTTCATGGAAGAGGGTGTTGAAAAACCGTGTTTGAACAATTTTCTGATCAGGAGAGAGAATTTGTATTACCTTAAAAATAAAGAGGAACTTGTTTGTGTTGCACTCAGATGAAGGACTCATTGCCATATTCGATACCCGCAGCAGTTAAGGAAGGCTCTCTTCCGATGAATGATTTTTTTGACAAACTCAGAAGTCGCAAGAATCTTTCTCCTAATACTGTTATTGCCTACAGAACTGATCTTGTTCAGTTTATTTCATTTTTTGTAAAGCATTTCGAGCTTGCAGACATAAGCGGGTTTGATCCTGAGAAAGTAACAGCTGTTGATGTACGCCTTTTTATGGGCTCGTTGATTGAGCGTGGAGTTCAGCAGCGCTCAATTGCCCGTAAACTTGCGGCTGTTAAAAGCTTTTACCGATATCTGCAGGAAGCGGGACATATAAAGAGTTCTGTATTTTCCTATATTACTACACCAAAGTATCCGCGGCGTGTTCCAGGTTTTTTAACTGAACAGCAGACTGAAAAGCTTTTTAATCAAGTGCTTATCGGGAGTGAGAGTGATTCAGGCAATTCGAAAACAAATGCGCTTGTTGAATCGTTTGTCCGTGAACGGGATCGGAGCATTCTTGAGCTTCTGTATGGCAGCGGTCTTCGTATTTCGGAGCTGATTGGCCTGACGATGGATTTTCTTGATCTTGAGAACGGATATGTGAAGCTTACTGGGAAAGGGCGTAAACAGAGAATTGTTCCTGTCGGTCAGCCGTGCGTTGATGCGCTTAAAAAATATTTTGAAGTCCGGAGAAACTTCTTTAGAATGAGTAAGAAGGGGGAAGTTGGAGCCTTACAGTATGTTTTTGTAACTAAAAAGGGTGAAAAGCTTTATCCCATGCTTGTACAGAGGTTGACCAGAAAATACCTCGCTTCGGTCACTGAGCAGAAACAGAAAAATCCTCATGTACTGCGACATAGTTTTGCAACACATCTGCTGAACAGTGGTGCTGATCTTAATAGTGTGAGTGAAATGCTTGGACACAGCAGTTTGTCAACCACCGAAATATATACTCATGTATCTTTTGAGCGCTTAAAGGATGTTTACCTTAAAGCGCACCCTAAAGCATAGATCCTATTGTGGCTTCCGGATAACTGTTTTACCGGGGTCTTGTTCTTTCATTATGTTCACCTTATTTCAACGGAGGTTATTATGACGAAAGTTGTCGTTAATGATGATGTCAATGTTAAGGTTACCTTGCGCCATTCAAATAATCATAGCGACATAGAAGAGTATGCACGTAATGCAGTACTTTCACTCGTTAAAATTTATCCAAATATTATCAGTTGTCATATTATTCTGGACCATCAGAAGAATGACTTTGAAAAGAACAAGCTTGCCGAGATAACCGTGCATGTACCCCAGAATGTTTTTGTTGCAAAGGAAGCTGGTACAGTCTATGAACAGACTATCGATAATTGTGTTGAGGCGTTGAGCCGTCAGCTTCAAAAGCATAAAGAAAAAATGCAGTAACGGTATTCCGTTTGAGAATCAGCAGGGCGTAGTTAGATACGCCCTGCTGATTTTTTGGAGTTTTTTAACACTTCGAAAGCAGCCATCATGAACCTTGATCAAAAAGGATTAAAAAAGCGATCTATAACGGTCGCATATTTTTTTAATACTATCGGCAAGAAGCACGATATCAGATTGCGGCGACTTAATAGTGTTGATGAACAGAAAAGGCGGATTTTTGAGCGTGATCTCCATCGCCCTGGTCTTGCTCTTGCGGGGTTTACAAATCTGTTTACCTACAAACGGGTGCAGATTCTTGGTAATACGGAAACAAGGTTTTTAAATCACCTCAGTGAAGAGGAACGGAATAGGGTGTTTGAAAATCTTGTACGATTCAAGATACCCTGCATTATTCTGACCAGCAATAATAAACTCCCGCAGTCACTGCTTGATATGGCGACTCATGCGGGTATTCCGGTTTATATTACCCGTCTCTCTTCTACGAAAACCATCTATTTTGTAACTGGTTTTCTTGATGACCAGTTTTCGTTTTACCAGCAGTATCATGGTTCGATGGTTGATGTTTATGGGGTCGGGGTGCTGCTGATCGGTAAAAGTGGCCTTGGAAAGTCTGAAATTGCTCTTGATCTGGTTGAAAGGGGACATGGTCTTGTAGCTGATGATGTTGTTGTTATTCATCGGAAAGGGGAATCAATGATGCTTACGGCCAAAAGAAACAATATCATTGACCATTTTATGGAAATCCGTGGTCTTGGTGTGGTGGATGTGAGGGCAAACTTTGGTATACGGGCAATTCGTGATGTCAAGGAGGTACAGGTTGTAGTGGAACTGCTTGAGTGGGATAAAGAAATGGTGTATGAAAGGCTTGGGCTGGATACAAAATTCATAAAGATTCTTGGTGTTGACGTTCCGCTTGTACAATTACCTATATTCCCCGGAAAAAATATTACGGTTATTATTGAGGTGGTCGCACTTAATTTTCTGTTGAAGCGATATTCGAATTATGTGGCGGCTGAAGCGCTGACTGACAGGATAAAAAATGTGATTAACAGTGATAAAACAGAGGATGAGAGTAATGACTGAACAGCGTGCTTGCAGGATTTCGGCAGCTTATAGAGTTATAGGTGTCCTTTTGGTTGTATTTGTTTTGGTTGCTCTTTCTTCGTGCGGTCGACACCATGGTGCTAATGGAAAGGCAGGCAAGGGAGGGTTAGTAATGGATTCGACCCTTGTTATAACGATGCTTGGCGATGCTGATTATCTGAATCCTGTTATAGGAACTACCGTTACTTCAAGTAATATTTTCGGACTGATCTATCCTTCGCTTTTGCAGAGTGAGTTTGATACGACGACCGGGTTGTTGAACTATATTGCTCTTGAAAAAAAACTGCGTGACATAGCTCCGGGTCAGAGTAAAAAAACACCAAAGGGCGCCGTTGCAAAGAGATGGATCATGTCAGCGGATCATAAGTCCATAACCTATATTCTTAGAAATAATGCGTTCTGGGATGATGGAAAACCTATTGTATCCGGTGATTTCAAGTTTTCATATCAACTGTATGGTAATCCTGTGATTGCCAGTGCCCGCCAACAGTACCTTGCAGAGCTTATTGGTGCTGACAAGGGGAGTGTTGATTTTGATAAGGCTATTGAGACTCCAAATGATACAACGCTTACCTTCCATTTTTACAAGCCGGTTCCTGAACATCTTGCGCTTTTTCACACGTCGCTGACACCTCTCCCTGCTCATCGCTGGAAAAATGTCAAACCTGATGAGTTTCGTCATTCCTCGCTCAATCTTGACCCGCTTGGCGCAGGTCCATACAAACTGAAGAACTGGCAGCAACAGCAGGAAATTGTGCTTGCTTCAAACGGGAAGTCCACTTTGCCGAAGCCTGGCAATATTCCTGTAATCTCGTTTAAGGTTGTACCGGATTACACTGTAAGGCTTACACAGCTTCAGACTGGTGCGGCTGATGTTGTGGAAAATATTAAACCGGAGGATTTTACTGCTCTTTTAAAGGCTAATAATCAAATCAAGATCAAAACTGTCGGACTGAGAGTTTATGATTATGTAGGCTGGTCGAATATAGATCAGGCGGAGTATCAGAGAAGTGGCAAGTTTAAGCCGCATCCTTTGTTTGGTTCTGCCCGGGTTCGTCTTGCTCTTACCCAAGCCATAAATCGAGAAGCGATTATTGACGGGTATCTCAAAGAGTATGGCGTGATCTGCAATACTGATATTTCGCCTTCTCTGAAGTGGGCGTATGATAACCGCATTACTCCTCATGTTTTTGATCCGGTAAAAGCGTCTGAGTTGCTTAAGGCGGAAGGCTGGGTTCCCGGGCCTGACGGTATTCTGCAAAAAAACGGTCGGAGGTTCAGTTTTGTTCTCTACACCAATGCTGGTAATGCGAGAAGAAATTATGCAAGTGTTATTATTCAACAGAATCTTCGATCTATTGGGATCGATTGCAAGCTGGAGGTTCAGGAATCCAATGTCTTTTTTGAGAGTCTTCAGGCCCGGAAACTTGATGCATGGCTGGCTGGTTGGTCGATTGGCCTTGAAATTGATCCCCTTGATGTATGGGGTTCGGATCTCAAAAAGAGCCGTTTTAATTTTGCGGGGTATCGTAATCCGAGGATTGACGAACTTTGTGATCTTGCCAAACAGAAAATGGACTTTAAGGAAGCCCGCCCCTACTGGATCGAGTATCAGGAAATCATCCACAGGGATCAGCCGATTACCTTTCTCTATTGGATGAAGGAAACCCAGGGTTTCAACAAGAGAATTGAAGGGGATGAGCTGAATATTGCCGGAACTTTTTATAATGTTGATGACTGGAGGTTGAGGCCTTCGGCACATATTGCACAATAGCGTGACATGCTGATTTATATTTTTAAACGGCTTTTAATTGCCGTTCCTTTGATTTTTGGGGTATTGACCCTTACGTTTTTCATTATCAGGCTGGCTCCTGGTGATCCTGCATCATTTTTTATTCAGCCTGGGATCAGTCCGAATGTTGCTGAACAGATCAGGGCGCAGTATGGTCTGAATGATCCATTGCCTGTTCAGTATTTCAAATGGCTTGCCAATGTTCTACAGGGTGATTTCGGTCGCAGTTTCAGTCGCTCGCAGCAGCCTGTCTTTGATGTTATTGCAGAAGCGCTGCCGATAACGGTGACGATTGCAGGACTGACTCTTATTGCTAATTTTACGTTCGGCATTCTTATCGGGATTATTTCGGCGGTTCGCCAGAACAGCTTTCTCGATAGGTTTCTGACGATTACGGCACTGTTTTTTTATTCGATGCCGGAGTTCTGGTTTGCCTTGATGATGATTATTCTTTTTGCGCTGAAGTTTCCTATTTTTCCGGTTTCCGGTCTTAACGAGATTGGCGCGGAAAGTTATGGGCCGTTTGGTTTTGTGATTGACCGGTTATGGCATCTGATTCTGCCGGTTACTGTACTCAGCATTAACGGTGCTTCAGGTATTGCCCGTTACGTCAGGGGAAGTATGCTTGAGGTTATTAGACAGGACTATATCCGTACGGCAAGGGCGAAGGGGTTGCCTGAGAAGGTGGTTATTTTCAAACATGCCCTTCGTAATGCTCTTCTACCCGTGATTACCCTTATGGGAAGTTCGTTGCCTTTTATTTTCAGCGGGGCTTTGTTTATTGAAGTTATTTTTGCGTTTCCCGGTATGGGAAGGGTGACTGTTGAAGCTATTTTTGCAAGGGATTATCCCTTGATTATTGCCAATACCTTTATTTCAGGTTCACTGATAGTGCTTGGGAATCTTTTTGCAGATGTTCTGTATGCTGTTGTGGATCCACGGATAAAGCTGTGAATGCTATAACGTTTAACCCATAATGTATTCTGTTTGAGAATAGAACTGCTTAATACTCCCCCTGATGCTGTTGAAACCAGGATTGAGGAACAGATTCGTCCACTTTGTATGGACGATTTTGCTGGTCAGCAGCGACTCACTGATAATCTGAAAGTATTTATTTCGGCAGCGAGAATGCGTGGGGATGCCCTGGATCATGTATTGTTGTCAGGCCCGCCTGGACTTGGAAAAACGACGCTTGCCTATATTATTGCCTCTGAAATGGGGAGCAGTATAAAATCAACTTCAGGTCCGTTGCTCGACAAAGCTGGAAATCTTGCAGGTTTGCTTACTGGTCTGCAGAAGGGTGATGTATTGTTTATTGATGAAATTCACCGTATGCCGCCGACAGTGGAGGAGTATCTCTATTCGGCGATGGAAGATTTCCGAATTGATATCATGCTTGACAGTGGGCCTTCGGCAAGGGCGGTACAGTTGCGTATTGAGCCTTTTACCCTTGTGGGTGCCACAACACGTTCCGGTCTGCTTACTTCACCGCTCAGAGCTCGCTTCGGTATAAACAGCCGCTTTGATTATTATGAACCTGAACTTCTTGAGGGAATTATTATAAGGGCTTCAGGTATTCTTGGTATTGGAATTGATGGGGAAGCGGCTGCGGAAATTGCCGGACGCTCGAGGGGAACACCTCGTATTGCAAACAGGTTGCTGAGGCGTGCCAGAGATTTTGCTCAGGTTGATGGTGTTGAGCTCATCAATCGGGCTATAGCCATGAAAACTCTTGATTGTCTGGAAATTGATGAGGAAGGTCTGGATGATATGGACAAAAAAATCATGGAAACCATTGTTAATAAATTTAATGGTGGACCTGTTGGAATTGCTTCACTTGCCGTCTCGGTGGGTGAAGAGAGGGACACCATTGAAGAGGTTTATGAACCGTATCTTATCCAGGCAGGTTATCTGACAAGAACTGCAAGGGGTCGGGTTGCAACGCGGCAGGCATTTGTAAGGTTTTCAACCGGTAGCGAGAATAATGAATACCCTTTGTTTGATGTGCAGCAGGATCGGTAAATTTCGGTCATACTGGTTTCGCTGGCCGCGGTTCCTGGCGTTGTTGCTTCCTTCTCTTCTGTCATGTATTATTCTCCTTTCGTCATGCTCTTCGAAGCCGGTTCTTTCAGTCAGGGTAGACTCAGATTCACTTGCTGAAGGCAGAACCAGAGAGTTTGTTGCTGCATCGCTGTTGAATGCTAAAGGAGATTATCCAGCTGCAGTTGACCGTTACCGGAAACTTCTTCTGGCTGAACCATCAAATGCTGCCATTCATTATGCGCTTTCGAAAGCTTTCGTGGGTCTTGGGGCTATTGATTCGGCCCGTTTGTACAGCGAGAAAAGTGTTTTGCTCAATCCCGGCAACAAATATTATATCAGGGTTCTCGGCAGCATAGCTCATCAGATGCATGATTTCGGAAGGGCTGCGGTGCTTTATCGGCAGCTTGTTACTCTTGAACCGGGCAATACTGAGCCTCTTTCCTCACTGGCTTTGGAATATCTTTCATCTGAACAACCTGAAAAAGCCCTTGCTGTGTTTCAGGAAATTCTTGCTATGGACCCGAAGGATAAAACAGCCCAGGCCCAGGTTTTACTGATGGAAATAAAACTCCTTCATTATCATGATGCGATAGGCACAGTGATGGGGTTGATTGAGCAGGGTGATGGAAAGGAAAAGCTGCGTCTGACCCTGGGTGAACTTTATGTGCAGACCGGTCAGTATGATCTGGCGTTTAAGACATACAGGGATTTACTGAAGGAGGATCCGCTTTTTATTCCTGCCTGGCTTGCTTTGTTTGAGGTTTCTGTGCAGTCGAAGAATCGTCCAGTATTTCTTGAAGATCTGAACCACTTTTATAATACCAATAAGGTTAGTTTTGAACAGAAAATAGACCTGGCTAAGCTTTTTGTTGTGCGATCGGTTCAAGATAGTTCTTTTGTAGAACCTGCATATGCTATGGTTGATGAGATCAACAAACGTCATCCTGACAATGCTAAGGTCTATCTGCTCAGGGGTAATGCAAAACTATTGCATGATCAAGTAACGCCCGCCATCACTGATTTTAAAAAGGCGCTTCTGATGGACCCTGATAATGTTGAAGTCTGGGAGGATCTTGTAGCTGCTTATCTTGCGCAGAAGGATTTCAGGCAGGCGGAAAGGATGGTTTTTGCTGCAAAAAAGCGGTTTCCGAAATTGACCCTAAGGCTCAGGGTTTTGGAAGGTGAGGTTTACTATCAATCAGGACATATTAAAAAGGCGGCTATGCTGCTTGAAAATGCTTTGCTGCAAAAAAATGCAAAGAAGGATAAACAGCTTTATCTACAGGCAGCGAGCACACTTGCTTTATGCTATGATAAACTTGGTGTTCCTGATAAAAGCATTCGACTCTATGAGACTATACTTGAAGTTGATGCAGGTAATATATTTACTATGAACAATCTTGCCTATGTTCTTGCTGTACAGGGAAAAGAGCTTTTAAAAGCCAAAGAACTTGCCATTAAGGCTGTTACTGCTGAATCGGAAAATCCAAGTTATCTGGATACCCTTGGATGGGTGCTGTTCAGACTTGGGGAGTATGAAAAAGCCAGGGAATATCTGGAAAAAGCAGAGCGTATAGATTTACGTGAAGCAGAAATACGGGATCATCTCAGTCAGGTTTATGAGAAGCTTGGGGACCATCAGAAAGCTGAGGAGATGAAAGAAAAGATGAAGAAGCTATTGAATAAGAAACTTTAAATACTTCGCATACATAAGCTGGACGGAGTAAATAATGGACATTCTGACCATGAGAAGAAAGCTCAAAAGCATTATTGAGCACATCGAGGCCGGGGAGTATAAAGCAGCTCATGATCGTTTGTCGGTCATAATGAAAGCATACCCTGAGGAATGGCAATTGGAAGTAGCATTCATAGAGACAGGCATAGCAAACGCGATGCAGGAAAAAGGTCAGGCGCGCAGACTTAGTATGGGATTTTATGCGCAAAGTGCAGCGTGGCGACTTAAAGATATTTTAGGGTATCCAGGTGCTCAGGAATGCTTGAGGACTTTGCATATACTGGTGGATCTTACAGCGACAGCAAGATGTAACAGTTTAAACTGACCGCTGGAAGGCTGATTGGCTTAGCCCGCCAGTCTGGGGATTGATCAGAAAAAAAAGTTTATTGTAATCATTTTTCTCTTGTTTAAAGATCGTTGTATAAGATTTAATATGTAAAGTAGGTGCTGTAAGGTAAATTGCATCACTGCCTGTGTTGGTTCAATTTCTTTCAATGATTGATGCTATGCAGTGATATTGTTCATGTACAAGGCAAGGGAAAGTTCCAAAAAAAAACGGCGGAGAGACCGCCGTTTTTTTTGACTTGAACTCTTGTCAGCTTAGCTGAAAGTGCGTGCTGCAAGATATTCGTAATGAGACCAGCGTGCATCTACTTCTTTCTGTATGGCCGCGTAGTACTCTTCTGCAAGAGAGGGATGGCTCTTTTTAAGCATTCTGAAGCGGTTCTCCATGTTAAGGAAATTAGCAACTGGGATTTTCGGTTTTTTCGAATCGAGAATCAGCGGGTTCTTTCCTTCCAATAAGCGTTCTGGATTGTAGCGGTAGAGAATCCAGTGTCCGGAATCAACTGCAGCCTTCTGATTGTCGAGCGCCGTGGACATGTCGATGCCATGGGCTATACAGTGTGAATAGGCTATGATGATTGAAGGACCGTTATAAGCCTCGGCTTCGAGGAAGGCTTTCAGTGTCTGCTCATCTCGGGCTCCAAGTGCAACAGATGCAACGTAGGCTGTTCCATAGGACATGGATATCATGCCGAGATCCTTTTTGGTTGCTGTGCGTCCTGCGGCTGCAAATTTAGCTACTGCGGCTTTAGGCGTTGCCTTTGATGCTTGGCCGCCCGTGTTGGAATAGACTTCGGTATCAAGAACCAGAAGGTTGATATTTTTGTTGCCGGCAGTGATATGGTCAACGCCGCCGTAGCCGATGTCATAGGCCCAGCCGTCACCGCCAACGCCCCATACGCTCTTTTTGACAAGCATATCTGCAACCGAAAGCAGGTTTCTGGCATCGGAAGAGTCGATTTGACGGAGTTTTTCCTTCAGGATAGCAACACGTTTTCTCTGTTCAAAAATTTCCGGTTCACCGATTTCGCGTGCTTCAAGTATATCTGTGGTCAGTGGATCGCCGATTTCGGCAGAGAGCCGCTTTAAAATCTCTTGTGCATATTCGCGCTGTTTGTCGATTGAGATTCTAAAGCCGAGCGCAAATTCTGCGGTATCTTCGAAGAGTGAGTTTGACCATGTTGGTCCTCGACCATCGGTATTGGTGGTATAAGGTGTTGTTGGAAGGTTTCCTCCGTAGATTGATGAACAGCCTGTTGCATTGCCGACAACAAGGCGGTCGCCGAACAACTGCGTCATGAGTTTGACGTATGGTGTTTCACCACAGCCGGAGCAGGCTCCTGAAAACTCAAACAGTGGGACCTGTAGCTGCTGTTCCTTGATCAGCTTTGTATTGATTTTTGTCCGGTCGTATTCCGGAATGTTAAGATAATAGTTCCAGTTGTCTACTTCCGTTTCACGGAGAGGCTGCTGAGGCTTCATGTTCAGAGCTTTTCTCTCGGGGTTGGTTTTATCTCTTCCAGGGCATACATGTGCGCAGATTTCGCAGCCTGTACAGTCTTCGGGAGCGACCTGGATGGTGTATTTCATTCCTTCCCAGATAACACCCTTTGCTTCGGTTGATTTAAAGGTACGCGGTGCGTTTGCAAGGTATTTTGGGTCGTAAACTTTGGCACGAATGACTGCGTGAGGACATACCATGGAGCATTTAGCACACTGTATGCATAAATCCGGTTCCCATACAGGGATTTCATCGGCAAGGTTACGTTTTTCAAATTTTGATGAGCCTGTAGGATAGGTGCCGTCTGCAGGCATATCACTTACCGGAATGTCATCGCCTTCGCCGGCAATTATTTTTGCCAGAACGTTACAGACGAAATCAGAGGCTTCACCAACAATTGGCTGGCGCAGTTCTTTTTTGCTGTCGGCGACGCAGCCGATGGCTACCTGATGCAGGTTGGAGAGGGTATCGTCTACTGCCTGAATATTCTGTTTGACGACTTCATCACCTTTTTTGCCGTAGGTCTCTCTGATGGCGTTTTTAATTTGGTCTATAGCCTCTTCACTGGGCAGTACGCCGGATATTGCAAAGAAGCAGGCCTGCATGATGGTGTTGATGCGCTGCCCCATGCCGCTGGCATGAGCGACTTTATATGCGTCGATGGTATAAAGCTTCGCCTCTTTCTTGATCAGGTGCTCCTGAACGACTTTTGGTAGCTTATCCCAGAGTTCATCAGCGGAATAAGGAGAGTTCAGAAGTAGGGTGCCACCTTTCTTGAGATTTTTAAGGAGGTCGATCATCTCAAGGAAAATCCAGTGATGACAGCCGATAAACTGCGCCTGAGTGATCAGATAGGTTGAATGAATTTCATTCGGACCGAAGCGCAGGTGCGATGTCGTAATTGAACCGGCTTTTTTTGAGTCGTAGACGAAATAGCCCTGAGCATAGTTGGCGGTTTTTTCACCGATAATCTTGATGCTGTTTTTATTGGCACCTACTGTACCGTCTGATCCCAGGCCGTAGAAGAGAGCCCTGAACATTTCATCGGGTTCAATAGTGAAGCTATGATCGAAATCGAGGCTTGTATGAGTAACATCATCGTTGATGCCGACCGTGAAATGATTTTTCGGTTTAGGCAACGCCATGTTGTCGTAGACGGCTTTAACCATTGCCGGTGTAAATTCTTTAGAGGAAAGCCCATATCTACCGCCGGTAATATTCGGGAGTGTTTTCAGCAATCCATTCTGTACGCCTTCCAGCAGTGCATTGACAGTGTCAAGATAAAGTGGTTCTCCTGCACTTCCGGGTTCCTTGATGCGGTCAAGAACGGAAACTGATTTGACCGTTGATGGTAACGCATTGACAAGGAGTTCTATATCGAACGGGCGGAACATGCGGGCATGGATGACACCGACTTTTTCGCCCTTGTTGTTTAGATAGTCAGCGGTTTCTCGTGCGGTTTCAACACCGGATCCCATGAGGACAATAACGCGTTCGGCATCAGGTGCACCGTAGTACTGGTAGAGTTTATAGTATCGTCCGGTAAGGTCGCCGAATTTATCCATCAGTCTCTGCGTAATGCCGGGGCATGCATTGTAATAGTTGTTGACTGTTTCGCGGCCCTGAAAATAAACGTCAGGGTTTTGCGATGTTCCGCGGAGAACAGGAGCGTCAGGGGTCATGCGGCGGTTGCGGTGTGCTATAACGAGCTCTTCGCTGATCATCGCCTTTATAACATCATCAGAAACAACCTCGATTTTAGCAATTTCGTGCGAAGTTCTGAATCCGTCGAAGAAGTGAAGGAATGGTACTCTTGATTCAAGTGTCGCTGCGGCGGAAATCAGTCCCATGTCCATGACTTCCTGTACGGAACTTGAGGCTAAAAGCGCAAAGCCTGTGCCACGTACGGACATGACGTCGCCATGGTCGCCGAAGATTGAGAGAGCCTGTGCCGCAATAGCTCTAGCTGATACGTGTATGACGCATGGGCTAAGCTCACCGGCGATTTTATACATATTCGGTATCATCAGCAGCAGACCCTGCGATGCTGTGAACGTAGTTGTCAATGCGCCTGTCTGCAATGCACCGTGAACTGCTGCTGCAGCTCCGGCTTCGCTCTGTAATTCATCAATTTTTGGAGTGGTTCCCCAAATGTTCTTTTTCCCTTCGGCTGCCCATGCGTCAGAATATTCACCCATCGGCGATGCCGGTGTAATAGGGTAGATACAGATAACTTCACTGGTTCGGTAGGAAACATGAGCCAAGGCTTCATTCCCCTCCATTGTTTTATAAGTCCTGGTCATACTGGCAGTCTCACTTGATTTGTATTGATTGAATTTAGAAACGTGCAGAGCACTGATGTGATAACTACGAATGAGGCCAAAAAGTTACAATCGTAGTATTAGGAAAATCAAATCGAGGCGATTGAGAAGATATTAAAAAAAACGATTTTTGATAAATTTAATTAGATTCAGGTTTTTACCTGCAGAGCCGAATGTTATGGCAAGGCGACTGTATCCTGTTCTATTTTAACGTATTGATAAGTATAAGGGGTTTTATGGACGCGGAACATTCCGAAAACATTGTTTATGGCAGGAATGCTGTTCTTGAGCTTGTCCAGCAAAAGCCGGAGAGCATTGAGAAGATTTATTTCCAGTTTAATACTGCTCATCCGAAGCTTAAGGAAATTATTATTTCGGCAAGGCGGCAGAAGCTTGTTACAGGTAAAGCCAGGCTTGAAAAACTTTCGTTGATTGCCGGAACCACAAAACATCAGGGTGTTTGCGCTCTCATCAGCTCGGTTACTTATTATTCACTTGAGGAGGTGCTGAAAAGCCCTCGTAATTCGTGTCCTCTTTTTGTGGTTCTGCAGGGACTGGATGATCCTCATAATATCGGTGCTATTATCAGGACGGCAGAAGCTGTTGCTGCCGATGCTGTTGTGCTTGTTGAAGGAAAGGGTGCACCTGTCAATGCTGTTGTTCATAAGGCTTCTGCCGGGGCGCTTTCTCATATGAGAATCTGTAAAGTAAAAAGCCTTGTGCGTGCTCTGGAGTTTCTGCATGAAAATAATGTTCAGGTTATTGCGGCTGATATGGATGCGGAGCTTAATTATACTGATGCTGATATGAAAAAAGCGACAGCGATTGTGCTTGGTATGGAGGGGAGCGGTCTTGCCCCGGAAGCGTTGAAATATTGTGATCATGTTGTCCGTATTCCTATGGCGGGCTGTGTAGAATCCCTTAACGTCAGTGTAACGGCTGGTGTTCTCCTGTATGAGGCGATGAGGCAGCGGCTTGCATAACGTTCTGTTGCTGAAGGAATTGAATGGTTTTTTTTGTTCTCTGTTTTTTCAGCTCTTTGAAAAAAAGTATTACCTTGTTTGTCACGATTCAGTTACTACAATCCCAACTCAAACAACACACCTTCTCTCTCTAGCTATGACTATTCTTGAAGATCTTCGTTATACCAAAGACCATGAATGGATTAAACTGCTTGAAGATGGCAGTTCCGCACTGGTCGGCATTACTGACTTTGCCCAGTCAGAGCTTGGCGATATTGTTTTTGTAGAGCTGAAATCTGTCGGAACTAAGCTTAAGGAACATGAGGTGTTTGGCACCGTTGAAGCCGTAAAAACTGTTGCTGATCTTTTTGCTCCGGTTGCCGGGGAAATTATTGAATTGAATCCGCAACTTGACGATGCGGAAATTGTTAATCAGGAGCCCTACAGCAATGGCTGGCTGGTAAAAATTAAGGTTGACAGCCCGGCGGCAGTCGCTGCTCTTCTTGATGCTGCTGCATATCGCCAGCTGATAGGGGAGTAATAGTTTTTTCATAATACAGTTTTATACCTGCGATGCCATTCATTGTTAATACAGCCAGCGAAAGGGAGGAGATGCTTCGGGCGATTGGTGTAGATTCTTTTGATGATCTTATTGCCGATATTCCTGAAGAGATCCGCCTGAAAAAAGCTCTTGATGTTTTTCCTGCTTTGGATGAGCTTGAGGTGCGAAAATTGCTTGAGGGTCTTGCTTCCGCTAACCGCAGCACTGCTGATTATGTCAGTTATCTCGGAGGGGGGGCTTATGATCACTTTATCCCGGTAGCAATAAAGACCATTGCTTCCCGCAGTGAGTTTTATACGGCTTATACGCCCTATCAGGCAGAGGTGTCTCAGGGGACGCTGCAGGCTATTTATGAATACCAGAGTCTTATCTGCCGTCTTTATGAGATGGATGTAACCAATGCATCGATGTATGACGGGGCTACAGCTCTTGCTGAAGCGGTTTTGATGGCTATGAATGTTACAGGTCGGGGCCAGGTTGTGGTGGCGGGAAAGATTCATCCTTACAACAGTTCTGTTCTGAAAACCTATCTTGAGGCGTCTGGCCATAACGCAGTTTTACAGAATGTGCTTGAAGATGGAGTTGGCAGCGTGTCGGCATTGAACGGGATTGTCAATGGAAGTGTGGCAGCGGTTGTTGTTCAGCAGCCTAATTTTTATGGCTGCCTGGAAGAGGTTGAAGCAATAAGGGATATCGCTCATGCGAACGGTGCGTTGTTTATTGTTTCAGCGGATCCTCTTTCCCTTGGAGTACTTGAAGCTCCTGGAAGTTACGGTGCGGATATCGCGGTGGGTGAAGGTCAGCCGTTGGGTAATGATCAGAATTTCGGCGGTCCTTACCTTGGTATATTTACAGTGAAACAGCAGCTTGTCCGTAAGATACCGGGGCGTCTGGTCGGAATGACCAAAGACAGGGATGGTGAGGATGGTTTTATTCTTACCCTGCAGACTCGCGAGCAGCATATAAGGCGAGAAAAGGCTACATCAAACATTTGCAGCAATCAGGCTCTTAATGCTCTTCAGGCAGCAGTCTATTTATCGTTGCTTGGCAGAGAGGGGATTCGTGAAGTGGCGACACAATCTGCACAGAAGGCGCATTACCTTGCTGAAAAAATTGCTGCAATTCCTGGATTTTCTCTGAAGTACAAGTCACCGTATTTTAAGGAATTTGTAGTGGAAACTCCGATTCCAGCTTCTGCAGTGATAGAGCAAATGCTCGAAAAGAAGGTGTTTGCCGGTTATGACCTTGCTCAGCACGATGAATCCGGGCTGCTCATTGCGGTCACGGAAAAGCGAACTCGGCAGGAGCTTGATAGTTTTGCAGAAAACCTTGGGGCTCTTAAATGAGCTCCAAGGCTTCCAATTCCTGATCGATAATAGCCTTGTTTTCAGCTGAAAGTGGTACGAGTGGTAACCTGTAGGTTTCTTCGATCATGCCCATCCGCGACAGTGCATATTTTACCGGTACTGGATTACTCTCGAGAAAGTTCAGTTTGAATAATGTTCTAAAGATACTGTTGATTGACTGCGCCTCTGCTAGATTTCCCTGCTTGACTGCTTCGACCAGTTGCTTGACCTGAAAGGGTACCTCGTTTGCTGCCACGGAAATAACCCCATCACCTCCCATAGCTATAAACGGCAGGATGAGCGAGTCTTCGCCGGTCAGTACGGAAAAATCATCAGGACGTTCTTCAAGAAGTTCGGCTATCTGGCTGAAGTTGTCTGATGCTTCTTTTACAGCTGCAATGTTTTCAAAATCACGGGCGAGCCTTAGAATTGTTGACGCAGCAACATTGCATCCGGTTCTTCCAGGGACATTGTAGATAATGATCGGGACGGACACGGCTTCTGCTATATGCTTGTAGTGCTGATAGATCCCTTCCTGAGAAGGTTTGTTGTAATAGGGCGCAACGGAAAGAATCGCTGATGCGCCGGCTTTTTCTGCATTTTTTGCAAGTACGACAGCATGCGAAGTCGAGTTTGTGCCTGCACCTGCAGCAATCATGATTTTATCTCCAGCTTCATCCTTTACTGTGAGGATGATTTCAATCTGTTCATCTTCTGTAAGGGTTGGCGATTCACCGGTTGTGCCGCAGGGTATGATGATATCCGTTCCTGCTTTTATATGAAACTGTACAAGTCTTCTTAAAGCCTCGGTATCGATGGATCTGTCCTGCTTGAAAGGAGTTACCAGTGCAACGGCGGATCCTGAAATGTATGGTCTGGACATGCTGATTATCTCTGATTAATGGTATTCGTTATGGCTGAATTCATCCAAGTCTTATTATATCAATAAGGTAACAGATAAAAGTGCTCTGAACCCTGATCCGACGCTTCGCAGTTGACGGATTGCTTTTATCCTGTTTATCGGGAAAGATACTTAAATGGAAAAGATAAACAGGGAAAGGTAAATTGAAAATTGAATTATTCTCTTTTAGAAATCAGAAATAATTGTTGAAGCGGTAGACTTGGGTTAAACAACGAGCCCTTTTCTTTGTTACTGCAAACAAAGAAAGTGGCTCGTTTGTCGATGAACAGTGTTGATCGGGTGAAGTGAAGAAAGACAACAAGTGCCAGCATGAAAATGCTTTGCAGTTGCTTACGGATGAATCACTTTATTTCTTGTGCGATGAAGAAATACCATCCAAGGAGCTTGGATTTCTGGAAAATAGACGTCATTTTTTTACCGTTAAGGGTATAGTTGAAGACTCCCTGATCCTTGTTCATAATGGTTTTGAATGTATCACCAAGGCTTTCGTCTCCTACATCGCTGACGGTTTTGAACATGCGATCCACGTTTCTGTGAAGAACGATTTTTGTATCAGGATCCAGTGCATAGAAATATGCATTATCAGGCAATTTCGTGTTTGTATCGACAAGTTCGGACAATAAACGAACTCTTACAGATACACCAATGGCGGCGACAACTTTTCCATCCACGGTCACGGGAACGGCAACAATTATCGAACGATGACCTGTCGCTTTGCTGATTACCAAGTCGCCCAAAACGTCCTGGCCTGCCAGAAGTCCTGAAAAGTATGGACGATCCTTCAGACTCATGCCGGTTAACCCTGCAGTCTGTGTTGAGTAATAACTCCCATCAGGTAATGCAAGCCACATGGTTGCATCAGTAGAAAGGTCACTGCTGAATCGATCCAGCAGGGGTTTTACTGCATCCCATTTGGTAGATTTGGCTTCTGAGGTCAAAGCAATAACCCTGGCTGTACGCAAAATACCTTCCAGATGATTTTCGACGAGTCCCTTGTATGCGCTCAAGGCGACTTGGGTATCAAATTTAAGGGTGGTTGATTTTGATTCGGCGTGGGCGGTAATCGAAGAAAACATCAGGATTGCTGAAACAAGCAGAGAAAAAAACTTTGACATGAGACATCTCCAGTTAAGCTTTTTTGTACAGAACATGTATCGCCAAATTTCGATTTAAAATACAAAAATATGAAGAAAACACCCTCTTGCTCATGGTGCCGAACAATAGGCTGGAACATGTGGCCTTGCTGGTTGGAAGGGGAAGGGATTAAAAAAGGAGGCTTTTAATGCCTCCTTTATCACAGAAGGGTAAAATATTTAAAGCCCGAACCTCAAGCCAACCAGAATGGAGCTTATTGACGGGGTATATTTAACCAGATTACCATTGGTAACATCGCTCAGTGCAAAATAGCGATACCGTGCATCAAGCGATATGTTTTTGTTTATAGGGATTGCAAAGCCTGCACCTACTTGATATGCCAGTTTTGTAGCGCCATCCCATGTAAATTGCTGTCCCTCTGTGATAAAATCACTGAGAGTGACCCTTCCAGCACCTATGCCTGCAGTAATGTAAGGCTGAATACCTTCTGTATAGAAATCGTAATAACCGTTGGCCAGCACAGAAAGTATTTTCCAATTTCCAGTAACACCTGCCAAGTCTAAATCTTTTGTTTGATAACCTAATTCAGCCTCAAGTCTGACATTGTCAAATCGGGACCCAACCGCACCTTGTATGTTTATCCCAGTTTTGAGAGGTAGTTTTACTACGACGTTGCCATTGGTGTCTTTGAGGTTCAGATCATTTGATAATGTCCATCCTACATTGCCGCTTATATAAGAATCGTAAGCATAGGCAGGCGCTGAAAGCACTACCAAAGTGAGCACAGCACCAAACAGAAGGGGGAGATGCTTTTTCATTTTTCAATGGAGTTATTGGTTAAAAAAACCTGACGGTATAGCGGGAACAAACTTTTTAAATGTAGCTAAAATCGAGTAAAGGGAAAAGCGTCGCTGAAACAGTAAAATAATAGTCATCCACGGTTAGATATTTTGTGTAAACTTATTATTCATTCCATTTGTTAGCAGTGTTAAATATTTTTATGACTGTTGTTAATAATAATCAGGCGGAAACATTTTGGAATAGGGTTGGTTATTATCCATCGTAGTAATAATTGAGAGGGTATTTACCAAGTTAACCAAAAACAGATTTCATCATGAAAAAGTCTCTTGCTGTTCTGGGTGCAGTTATTGCTGCAGGAATGTTCTCCGTTCCGACTTATGCTGCCAGTTCACCGTCCTATTATATCAGTGGGAATGTTGGCGCTTCGTGGTTTAATGATATTACCTCAACAGACCCAACTACACAATTGAAAGACAATCATCCTCTGACGACCACTGCGGGGATCAACGTACTGGGAGCTTTTGGTGTGAAGTGGTGTAACACTTACAGGCTTGAGGCCGAGTTTGGTTATCAAAGGAACAATGCAAAACAGTGGACCGATAATTCCGGGTATGATAATGCTATGAAAGGCAACCTGTCAGTGACATCGGTTTTGGCAAATGGTTACTATGATTTCAGTTCCGGTGAAGTTAATCCATATCTTACAGCAGGCATCGGATGGGCTAGTGTGGCGGACAATAATGTTGGCAAGGTAACCAGTATAGATTACCCTTCTGAGAGTCATTCCGTTCTTGCTTATCAGTTTGGTGCTGGAATCTCTATCCCGGTGGCTAAAAACGTCGATATTGATGCCCGTTACCGCTATTTTAGAACCAGTACTGTCAGTCTCAACGATAGTCAAGGAGAGTTTCAAATTGCAAGTCACAGCGTTTTGGCTGGCTTGAGGGTCGGGTTCTAAGTTGAATACATGATAAAATATAAGGGAGGCTTATGGCCTCCTTTTTTTTTGGTGCGCCCAGCGCAATTCTATTCAGTTTTGCAAGATGCGTCAAAGATGCTCTGTTTGTGCTCTATCAACAAGTTCAGTGGCGAGATTGAGAGATGTGGGCGAAATCTGGTTTCCGCTGATGAGCCCGGCAATGGCCTGCAGACGGCTTTGATGGTCGAGAGTGATTACTTCGGTTACTGTTCTGTCGTTCTGGATGGACTTTTGAACCTGGAGGTGCAGGTCGGCCATCGCAGCGATTTGTGGCAGGTGGGTGATGGCTATGATTTGGTGAAGGCTTGAAAGTTTTTTGAGGCTTTTGCCGACTGCTTCAGCTACACGCCCGCTGATGCCGGTATCGATTTCATCAAAAACGAGGATGGGTAGTTTGTCTGATCCGGCAAGTGCGCTTTTCATGGCGAGCATGATTCTTGAGATTTCACCACCGGATGCAATTTTGACCAATGGTTTTGGCCTTTCACCGATATTAGCTGAAATAAGAAATTCAATCCGGTCGTAACCGTTGCTGAATGCTGCAAAATGTTTTCCATCGATTGAGATTTCACCGTCACTTTGCTCCTCGTGCCCTATGCTGACAATCAAGGTGGCGTTCGGGATGCCGAGTTGTGCCAACTCTTTCTGTATGATTGTTTCAAGGCTGGATGCGGCGTTTTGCCGTTTTGCAGAAAGTGTGCCGGCGAGTATTGAGAGTTCTGCTTTCTGCAGTGTAATATGCTGTTCGATTCGGCTAACCTCTTCTTGAAGGTTATCTTCAAGGGTTAGCTTTGCTTCAAGCTCTCCTTGCAGATCAATGAGTTGGGAGAGTGTACGCCCATATTTTTTGCAGATACGCTGGAGTTTTAACTGACGTTCCCTTAAGGAGTCCAGTCGGCCTGGATTGAAGTCTATGTCTGAAGCGTAGCTTCGGGTGAAGCGGGCGAGCTCATCGATAATGCTTTTTGCGCTCTGGGTTTCCTCGATATGGATTTCGAAGCGTTTATCAATACCTTCAAGCTTTTCGAGTGTATGCAGTGCTGAGGCTAACGAGGAATATATGGAATGTTCGGAGTCGTAAAGGAGGTCATTCAGGGATGAACTGAGACTGAAGAGGGTTTCGGCATTTTCAAGCAGTGTTATTTCGGTTTCGATAGCTTCGTCTTCGCCACTTTTCAGGTCAAGTACACTGATTTCATGACGCTGGAACTCAAGTATTTCTGTTTTATCGTGGATCTCAGCTGCTTCTTTTTTGAGTGTACGCAGTTGCTGCTGCAGTTCCTGCAGTATTGAGCGGGCAGCCTTGTATGCGGTTATCTCAGGCGCGGTTCCGGCGAAATCATCAAGCAGCGCCTCGTGCGTATCTGCATGGAGAAGGAGCTGGTGGTCGTGCTGGCCGTGGAGGTCGATCAGTATTTCTCCTGCCTGTTTGAGTATGGTTGCTGTACAGGGGGTGTCGTTGATGAAGCAGCGGGACTGACCGCTTGAGGAGAGTTCCCGGCGGAGGATAAGTTCTGGTGTTGTTTCTATGTCTGCTGAAGAAAGAAGGGCTTCTATTTTTTTTGAATGAACGTCTCTGAGTACCGCTTCGATGATTGCTTTGGTTGTGCCTGAACGTACCATGTCGCTGTTTGCGCGCTCTCCCAGAACGAGATTCAGTGCTCCTATAAGAATGGATTTACCTGCTCCGGTTTCTCCTGTGATAATGGTCAATCCGGGCTTGAACTCTATGGCCAGTTCCTGGATCAGTGCGTAATTTTTTATGTAAAGGCTGAAAAGCATGGCCGGGTAGTTTGGTGTGCACTTTCAGTTAAAAAGATAACGCTCGATTATATTAAGCAATATGGGCTCCTAAACCAACTTTTCAGATGAAACCTGATCTGTTGTCCGTGTCAGTCAATATCGAGCAAGAATGGTTTCTCCGGCACGGGTTATCTGGCCTGGTTGCACGAGCAGTGAAGCAGAAGGAGGGAGGATAACATCTACTCTTGAGCCGAATTTGATCATGCCAAACCGTTCACCCGCCTTCACAGATTCACCATTATGCAGTGCACAGACGATTCTTCTCGCTAAAAACCCGGATACCTGGTTGAAGAGTACTTTTATTTCTCCATTGTCAATGCCAATTTCCATTTTTTCATTGCTTTCCATGCTCTGGTTATCGAATGCCATCAGGAATTTTCCGGGACAGTATCGAAGATGCGTTACTTTGCCGCTTAATGGTACGCGGTTGACATGGACGTTGAAGGGGGACATAAAAATGCTGACAAGCATTGATGATGTGCCGGCATTATTTTGACCATAAGGCTGTACAAGAAGAATTTTTCCGTCGGCAGGTGCTAGAATAATCCTTTTTTCATCAGGAATCTGCCGTTTTGGGTCACGGAAAAAATAGAGTGTAAACAAGACGGCAGTTCCAGCAGCAAGCAGGAAGGCTGTTTTTACCCAGAAGGGAAAAAGCATAGCAGGAGTGGTGAGAAGAAAGGAAAGAAGAAAAACCTTTATGATGGTGCTGTTGCCGTAAGGAGTAAACATTTGTTTCCGTCTGTGATCGTTTATTTTATGGTAACTCACCCTATGATAATTATTTATCTTGTACCTGAGAACAAAGGTGAAATTTTTTTCAATTTTTTTGGTTTTTACGTCCCGGATTATTTCTCTGAAGTTAATTATCTGAATTGTATAGAATGCGGTGAGTAAGTGAATGCATTAGAAAAAAAGTTTCTTGAGCAGATCAGAACAAGACGTCTTGTTAACGATGGAGAGAAGGTGCTTGTTGCGGTTTCCGGGGGCCCGGATTCGATGGCTATGCTTTCGCTGTTTTGTTCCGTACAGCCTGTCCTGCATTGTGAGCTTGCTGTGGCTCACTGCAATTTTCAGCTTCGTGGTACGGAAAGCAATACCGATGAAAGTTTTGTCAAGGATTATTGCCGGTTGCTTGACCTGGAGTGTTTCGTAGAGCGGTTTGATACTCTGGCTTGTGCGAAGGTGTGGAAGAAGTCTATAGAAGAAACCGCCAGAATCCTGCGGTACAGGTTTTTTGATAAGGTGATGGCAGAAAAGGGGTTTAGCAGGATTGCTACCGGCCATCATGTCAACGATAATGCTGAAACAATTCTTTTTAATCTGTTTAGAGGGGTTTCTATTCCGGGGTTAAAAGGAATCCGTGCCCGTCATGGAAAAATAATCAGGCCGATGCTTCTTTTTCATAAAGCTGAAATTACAGCATATCTTAAGGAAAAAGGTATTGCCAGCAGAACGGATGCCAGTAACCTTGTCAACGATTATGACAGAAATTTTATCAGGAATCGGGTTATTCCACTGATTGAGGAAAGATTTCCTTATAAACTGATGCCTTCACTTCAGAGACTGTCGGAACAGGCGGGAGAACTTGAAGAGTTTCTTGAACTGTATTTCGATAATCTTGTTGCACGGGAGTCGGGGCTTACTCTTACTGACGGAAAGCTTGATGTGCAGCTGCTGAAACGGCTTATGATTTTTGAGCAGAAAGAGGTTTTCAAGAGGGCTTTACAGGATTTGGATGTTCCGGTTGATGCTCAAACGCTCCAGAAACTGGTGGACCTTCTGAACACGCAATCAGGAAAAATGGTAATGGCCGGGGGTCAACTGCGGGTGTACTGGAAAGGAGTGTCGCTTTTGTTTGTGCGTGGTACTCCCTGAATTTGTATATGGCTATTACTTTAGTTGGGGGTGTTGAAACATTTCAAGGGGTAGATTGGCATGAATGATGACTGATTCAAGGTTCTGCTGGATCTCGATTTTATTAAGCAGTTGTTTTGTCTGCCCGCCCGTTCTTGTTCCTGAGAGTTCTGATAGCTTAAGAGCGCCCCAGAGGAATGTTGACGCAAAATATGCTCCTCGACGAGTTGCATAGACCCATTCGCTCTGTCCTTCAATTCCATTGTTGAAATTTACCGAAAGCGCGAGGCTTTGAATACTGTTCAGGTTGCCCAGGGTTTTTATATCCCGGTTTGCCGAAGTGAGACTTTGGAGTGCTCCTATGGTCCAGACCGGGGATGGCAAGGCAAACCAGAGATGTGATTTGTAGACGGCTTTATTGATAAGCGAAGCGGAGAGTGAGTCCCTCCGGTAAAAGCTGCCGGTTGGGATGAGGAACTCTTTCAGCGTTTTTCTATTGTTTGCCAGTGCTATTTTTCTGGCGCCGAGAGGGCATAGCCAGAGTGTGCTGTCGAGTGAATAGCATTGATAGCCTCCAATTTTTTCAGATGTCGTGCTGTTTGATTTGAGAAACGATTCGGGGAGCTTTTGTGAAAATGGTCCCCAGGCAATTCCGAGATATTCCTGTTCTTTGTACCCATGGCGTTTGAAACTGATCAGAAGCGTATCAACATCAAGAGCTGGGTTGATGTTCGCCGCTTTCATGAGGGCGTTGAGCTGGCCTGTTGGCTGGAACAACGGTGCTTTTTTCAGGGAATCAGGAATGATGTTCTGCCATAGTTTGCTTTGACGAATGTCTTTAAGGCCTATGTAAATCAGTGCATCGGACTTGCCCGGAATGTGATCAATAATTGTTTTAAGTTCCGGGTTTAACGGTTCAGGCTGAAGCTGGGGTTTCGGCCAATTGATCCATAGAACAACGGCAAGAAAACATAGAAATCCAACGACGCTGATTGATAAGAGGAGTCCTGATCCTTTTTTCAGGGAGGGTTTTTCGGGTGTTGCGTCCGGTTCGGCATTCCTCGGCATACTTCAGCTGATTATGAATTGTTTTTAATAGCCAGACGGGCCAGCTCATCACAGCGGTTATTGTACGGATTGTCGCTATGGCCTTTCACTTTATGGAAGGTTACGTCCTGCAATCTAATTAACTTCAGGATTTTTTGCCACAGATCAACGTTTTCTACATTTTTTTTTGCTGCTGTTTTCCAGTTATTGGTCGTCCAGCGTTTAAGCCAGCCTTCATTGATGGCGTTGACGAGATAACTGGAGTCGCTGTAAAGGTCAACCTTGCATGGCTCCTTAAGCGCTTCGAGGGCTTCGATGGCAGCGCTGAGTTCCATGCGGTTATTGGTTGTAGCAGGTGAGTACCCTGAAATTTCACGGACGGAAGTGCCGTACATGAGCAGTGCTCCCCAGCCACCTTTACCGGGGTTACCGCTGCAGGCTCCGTCGGTGTATATGATTATTTTTTTTTTCATCGATAAAAAAAGGCTCAACCTTTTATGATTGAGCCTTTTATAAAGGTAGTAAAAAAATCTTTTATAGCTGGTGCTGCCAGTTGTTAATTTATCAGTTTGGCGAGTTCGGCAGTTCCGGTTTTTGCGATAATCTTCATGGCTTTTGCTGAAAGCTTAACCTTTACAAAGCGCTTCTCTTCTTCAATCCAGATTCTTTTTGTATGGAGGTTCGGCTCCCAACGGGTACGGACATGGTTGTTCGCATGGGAAACCGTGTTGCCGTATTTGGGTCTTTTGCCGGTCAGTAAACAAACTTTAGACATGGTGTAATCAATTGGTGTTAAAAAAACGAATCGGAATATAACAATAGTTTTGCAAACCTGAAACGTATTGTTTCATGGTCGGATACCAACAGCACAAACCATCATTGATAAAACGTAAAGCAGGGTGCCAAAAGCGTTGTACCAAACCGCTTTTTCTCTTGGATGAGCAATAAGGATTTTCTGCATGGGCAGTTGAGCGACCAGAAGGATGAAAGCGATGACGGTCGTTGTCATTGATCCTTTGAAAACCAGAATGCTGATAGCTGCAAGTTGCGCGAGATCCATAACAACGGCAGCAAGTATAGCTGCATTTTTTTCACCGAGCTGTACCGGAATGGAGGCGACCTGACGGATATTGTCGCCAACAACGGATTTGAAGTCGTTCAGCGTCATGATGCCGTGAGCGCCAAGTGAAAAAATAATGGCAAGGGCAATGGTTTCCTGCGAAGGGATGCCTTGTGTAATTGAAAAACTGCCAGTCAGCCATGCTACCCCTTCATAGGCAAGACCGACAATAAGGTTCCCGAACCAGCCGTTTCTTTTTGCCCTTACAGGTGGGCCGGAATAGGCGTGAGACATGAGTACGCCCACAAAAGCAATGACGACAACATAGGGGTGAATCGAGAGAGCAACAAGAAAGCCTGTAACAATAAGGGCAAAGGTAATAAGCCAGCTGGCCGATTTGGATATTTTACCTGCCGGGATAGGGCGTTCAGGTTCATTGATGGCGTCAACTTCGCGGTCGAAATAGTCGTTCATGGTCTGCGACATGGCGCACATGAGAGGCCCGGCAAGCAGGACTCCTCGGAGCAGAATAGACCAGTTTGCTGTAATTCCTTCACCAGTTGATACTACGCCACAGGCAAAAGCCCACATGGGAGGAAACCATGTGACTGGTTTCATGAGCGGAACAATAGCTGACAGCTCAATTCGAAACCCAGGCCTGTTGACATTTTCAAGAGCCTGATGGATGATTTTCTGCCTGGAATCGCTCACTCCCGACAAGCGAAGCTTGTCGCTGATGCTCTTCGACATTTCGGGGTTTAGAGTGTCGCGTCCGTTCATGGGTGTAATGATTGTCATCTTCGGCATAAAAAGAAGGCAACTATAATACAAGTTTTTTCGGAAAAAATATAGGTGTTTAGTTACCGGCCTGCTGGTATTTACCCGATAGTTCTGAGTTTAGTTTCAGAATGGCGTTGAAATTATTACCGGCATGGCCGCTTTCAAGGGCATTTCGAGCCATACTGAATCCATCATCAATGGAACTGGATTTTCCCGAAACATAACAGGTCATGGCCGTGGTGAACAGTGCGGCATCAAGGTGAGCTGCAGGTGCCGTTCCATCAAGAATGTTGCGGATTATCCTGGCATTTTTATGCTTGTCACCTCCCTGAATATCAGAAAGGGCATGCCTCGTGAGTCCGAAATTTTCCGGGTTCAGAATATGCCGTGTGACAGTTCCGTTCTGAATTTCAATAATATGTGTCGGTCCATTCAGACTTGGTTCATCAAGTGCTATACCCTCTTCTGTCATGGAGTGAACAATCAGCGCATGGCGTGTGCCGGTCTGTACCAGTACTTCGGTATAGAGTTCCATGAGTTCCCTGTTGAAAACACCTACAAGCTGGCGTTTAGCCTTTGCAGGATTAATCAGGGGGCCGAGAATGTTGAAGATAGTTCTTATACCAAGTTCACGACGGATGTGGGCTACCTTTTTCATTGACGGATGGTACAGGGGGGCAAACAGAAAGGCGAAACCAGTTTGAGTAAACAGTTCTTTTGTTGCTTCGGGAGGGAGGTCGATAGTGAATCCCAGAGCTTCCAGGACATCAGCGCTGCCGCAACTGCTTGTTACAGAGCGGTTCCCGTGTTTAGCAATATGTACACCAGCGCTGTTGGCAATGATTGAAGCGGTGGTGGAAATATTAAAAGTGCCTGCATGATCTCCACCAGTACCACAAGTGTCGACGGCCTCGTCATCAAGCACAATGGTGTTGGCTTTCGTCATAAGGCTGTAGTAGGCGCCCGCTGCCTCAGAAGGTGTAACGCCTTTTTTCTGCAGGAGAGCAAGCATTGCCGCTATGACCATCTCGGAAAAATGACCGTCCATAATACTGTTCATGGAGTACGTCATTTCTTCCTGTGATAAATTATTTCCAGTAAGCAGCTTTTGCAGTAACTTTTTTTGCGGCATGAAACGGATTGGTTGGCAAATGAGAGCGATTATTCGTAAATGTAAATAATAAGAAGAATTGATTGTATTGTAAAAGGCTGATTACGGGTGTGCCGTATTATGCATGAATATTTAACATCTCAATGGAAAGTAAACAAATAACCCCTTACCGGGAAGAAGCTTTGCGGTTGGTTCTCATGAAAATGATGAGCCGGGCACTTGATGCCTGTATTGTTACTGATATGTCGGTTATCAGGTGGCTTACCGGTTTCAGCGGATCAAGTGCGCGACTGGTTGTTACCCGTGAAAAGAGCTGGTTGTTTACCGATTTCAGATACAAAGAGCAAGCCGGCCGTGAGGTCGATGTAGCTGAAGTGGTTATTGCAGCTGAAGGCTTTGCAGCAGAGCTTGGTTCGGGTCGCTATTTCCTGGGAGAAACTGTTGCTCTTCAGTCGGACAACATCACGTGGCACGAAGCCACAATGCTTATTGAACAACTCCGTGGTAAACAGCGGGTGATACCGGTGGATACTTTTTTTGATGAGTTCAGGATGGTCAAGCACGAGATTGAGCTTATGAAGATGCGTCGTGCTGCTGAAATCAGTGAGCAGGTTTTTGAAAAAGTCATTGGCATGATTTCTCCTTCTATTACTGAGCTTGACATTGCAGCTGAAATATCCTTTCAGCATAAAAAGCTAGGAGCGGAAAAAGACTCTTTTGATCCTATTGTGGCTGGAGGTCCTCGCTCAGCGATGCCGCACGCAAAGCCTTCTTCATCTTTCTTCAAGGTGGGAGAGTTGATTGTTATTGACATGGGATGCGTGTATGAAGGGTATGCCAGTGATCATACAAGGACTGTTGCGCTTGGTACTGTGTCCAGCGAAGCCCGTAATATTTACCGGATTGTGAAAGAAGCGCAGGAGCTTGGCATAGCATCGGCTCGGTGTGGCATGACGGCTAAACATCTGGATGATGAGGTTCGTCAGTTTATCAATGCTCATGGTTATGGTGAAGAGTTCGGTCATGGTCTTGGTCATGGTGTGGGTTTTGAAGTGCATGAAGAGCCCCGGATCAGCCCGAAAGGGGAGCATGTGTTGCAGGAGAATATGGTTTTTACCATTGAGCCTGGTATTTATTTGCCGGGTAAATTCGGGGTGCGGATTGAAGATACCGTCGTTATGGGTCTGCATGGGGCAACTCCCTTGCAGAGTTTAAGTAAGGAGCTTATACAGCTGTAAATGTGAGACGGTAAACCTGATTACGCCTTGATGTATTATTTCGTTCAAATATGGTAAGGAGCATCAGTGGTACTGCCATGCATTAACCTTTGAAAAGTACACTCGGAATAAAACATTCAAACACGTTGAATACAGAAAATCGATAGCGACGTATTATTGGAGGGGAATTGGTCGTTATGAAGTAATATGGCGGGCTAAATCAGTGATTTTATTTACTTTTCGACAAAAAATAATGTTTATTTCAAAATAAATAGCATTATTACATCAAGTACTGTGATGTATGGAGATGTAGTCTGTAAATAACTTACTTCCCTCAGCAATGGCAATGCCAAAATTGCAGAACATACAAGTTTCTGAAAAGACTCACTGGAAAAGCCATCATCCTGATGCCGGTTATACGAAGCGCGTCAGGTTACTCGATGGGGATATCGTTCATACATGGGCTGAGGCAGATCATGCTATTTTACTGGACTTTATGGATGTTGAACTCCTGAAGCTTGTGCTGAGCGAATCCGGTCTTGTAAACAAGCAGTTTCATATCATTTTTGATCTTACTCACGTTAAGGATATTTCATACGCGTATAAGAGGGCAATTACCGAACTTCTTTTTCATTGGCAGCCTTTTCTCGGAGTGGTATGCTTTTTTAATGTATGCCCCTCCATGTCTATTATTGTTGAATCATTTGCAGCGGTGGCACCTGAAAATTTTTGTGTCCTCCAGGCTGATACTTTTCAGGACGCGTTAAAAAAAGTTCAGGCATTCAAAGCAAAAGAGACGTTGTCAGAGGAATACGAAGCGGTTGACTTTATTCAGAATGCAGAAATAAAACGACAATTTCTAGGAGCTGTTGCAAGGATGTCCTGGCTTAATATTCTTGATTATCCAGCATACATTCCTGCACCTGATAGTGAGTATTACCCGTTTTTTCAGTCTATCGAGGCTTTGCGCTCTGATTGCAAAGCCAAAGACATTGAAAAAGAAAATGAAATAAAACTGCTTAAACAGGATTATGAACATCGAATAACCCAAATAATAATAAAAATGAATGCTCAAGCAGAAGTAGGGAAACAGTCTATTCATGAGCTCGAAAAACAAATTGCAGACCTTAAAGCAAGGGCAGCAGCACAGGAAATGGAGTTGACGAGAGTGTCTACGGCAATTTCAGAAAAAACTAATGCACTGGGAAATCTTCTGGACCAGATACACGCCCTTGAAATTGACAACAATATTAAAAGAGAAATGACGGATGCCTGTATGAAACTGTTAGAAACAGAAAAAATTGAAAAGCGCTTGAATATAGAACTGACGGAATCCGATTCTTTTTTTCTTTCAAAGCTTCAGAAAAAGCATCCGAATCTCAATCAGCGTGAACTGAGAATAAGCTTACTCGTCAAGTTGAATTACGACACAGTTGAGATTGCCCGTTCTATCGGGATATCGACAAGAGGCATGGAAAGCATACGATACCGTATGCATAAAAAACTTGGATTAGGCAAACATGAGTCCATCAAAACATATCTTTCAGACTTATCGACGGCTTTTCATGCATAGATGAACGATAACATGAATAAGAGCAACTATTGCGTTGTTGTTACTACTACTCCTGATTTGGAAGAAGCTGAGAACCTCGCGGATGGTATTCTTAACAACCGTCTCGCTGCTTGTGTACAGATGGCGGATGTAAGGAGCTTTTTTCTTTGGGAAGGAGCGTTGCAGAAGGAGAATGAGGTCGCCCTGTATATCAAAACCACAGAAGCTCGCTACAGTGAACTTGAAGCATACATCCAGGAGTATCATTCCTACGATGTTCCTGAAATTATCAAGCTGTCTGTAACCGGTGGATTACCAGGCTATCTGAATTGGCTGGATTCAAGTACAGGACAACCAGAATCCAAAAAATAAAAAACACATCAGCTGTAAGATTCAGCGCAGCAGTAATGACTTGATGTCTGCGGTGAAGGCAGCCATTACGAGGATTGGACTGGCGTTGCGTTCAATGCTGCGGATAGCTTCTTCAGTGATGGTTGAGATTTGAAAGAAATCCGGATTGTGAAAGTTTTTTACAAAACGGTCAATGGCGTCGGGAATGTCCGGATTGTTCAATTCTTTAAAACTCGGATTAATTCTGCGATGGTTGACATCTTGAAAGAAAAGCAGAAGAGCCGCAAAAAAGAGGGTAAGTTCACTGCGTGAAAGGTTTTTAGCTTTTAGCTCGCATGCAGTAATGGCTTCGTGGAAGCGGTTTGGTGTGAGTACCAGACGAAGATAGTCAAGTGCCTGGTCGCGGAGCTTAATGGTTGCTGTTTCAGCTGGGCTGCTGTCGCGGCTGTTGATAAGCTCCCATGCAAGGCGGAGGTTGCCTCGGGAAAAGCTGACGATAAAGCTTAGCTCGGGATCTTTTATTTCCGGGCGATTATCCTGCAGCCAGAGTCGTAGTTCAGCTGCGGTAACCCTTGAGAACTTGATGGACTGGCAGCGTGAACGGATTGTGGGCAGCAGAGCTTCGGGTCTTGATGAAACAAGAATAAATACAACGTGTGCAGGCGGTTCTTCAAGGAGCTTTAAAAGTTTATTAGCTGCTGAAGGGTGCAGCCTTTCGGCTTGTGAAATAATAAAAATCTTTTTGCTTCCCTCTCTCGGCATAAACGATGCTTTATGCTGAAGAGAGATAATCTGTTCAGTCAGAATGCCCATGGAGCGCTCCATGGCAGGAGAAAAATAGGGGTTCTGCTGTTTTTGTTCGAGCAGAGCATCGTACCGTTCTTTTGCTTCTGCAAAACGTTTGTTCTCTTTTTTTGCAGAATCGCCTGGATCCAGAAGTGCGGATTCTACAGGGAATATATACTCCATGTTCGGGTGCATGAACGACTGTATCTGAAGGCAGTCAGGGCAAGTGCCGCATGCTTCATCAGCAGAACAATCCTTAATGCTGCGGCAGTTGAATATGGAGGCGATTTCAAAGGCTACTGATTCTTTTCCCGACCCTTCAGGGCCGGTGAAAAGATAGGCATGAGCAAATCGCCCTGTTTCAAGTGCTTTCCGCAGGACGCGGATTTGCTGTTTTTGGCCAATAATGTTTTTCCAGCTCATGCCTGCCTTGCCGGGCTCAGATAAAGGTCAACCAGTTGTATGGGTCTTCACCTGTCTGAACGATTTTCAAGTATGCGTGCTGCAGGGCTTCCGTAATCGGGCCACGTTTTTCATTGCCAACCGGGTACTTGTCGATGCTTCTTACAGGGGTGATTTCTGCTGCTGTACCGGTTAGAAAGACTTCGTCGGCAATATAGAGTGCTTCTCGGGGAATAAGAGTTTCGCGAACTTCATAACCGAGCTCTTTTGCGATATGCATGACCGCGTAACGGGTAAAGCCTGGTAGTATCGATTGGCCCGACATGGGGGTATAGATAATGCCGTCCCGGATAACAAAAATATTTTCACCACTTCCTTCAGAAACATAACCATTGACATCGAGGGCCAGTCCTTCGGCATAGTCATCCATCACAGCTTCCATTTTAATAAGCTGCGAGTTCAGGTAGTTGCCTCCGGCTTTTGCCCATGCCGGCAGTGTGTTTGGAGCGGGTCTGTTCCAGGATGAAACACGAACGTCAACACCGTTTTCCAAAACATCATCACCAAGGTATGCGCCCCATTCCCAGGTAGCGATGGCTACTTCGATTGATGCTCTGTGAGGATTGACTCCTACAGCCCCCTGTCCTCTGTAAACAAGAGGACGGATGTAGCAGGATTTATGACTGTTGGCTTGAATGATGCTGATGACGGCCTCTTTCAGCTCTTTTTCAGAGTAAGGAATTTCGATCCGGTATATTTTCGAAGAGTCTCTGAGACGTTTGATGTGTTCGTCCAGAAAAATTACTGCAGAACCCTTAAGGGTTTCATAGCAGCGTATCCCTTCAAACGTGGATGAACCGTAGTGGACAACATGTGACAGAATGTGGATTTTTGCGTCAATCCAGTCAATCAATTCACCGTTCATCCATATTTTAGCAGTCTTGTTCATTATACAGGCGTTGGGTGTTAAAACATTACCATTATGACTCTCAAAGATAGCTTGTTTTGAGTTTTTTAAAAGTAAATGATGGCGTTTTTCTTCTGTTACGGGGTGAATGGAGCTCTTTTGAGCATGCGAGAGCAGACTTTGAAGAGGAAATGATACCGGTCGACATCGGAGAATAAAAATCCCCCGTCGAGTGTTGCGGGGGATTTTTCAATCGAATAATGAGTATCAGTAGATTCTTTCGTAAACTCCTTCAACCTCACGGAGGATTGGTTCGTACACAACAGGTTTGCGTCCGAAGCAGATACCCAGCGATTCGTACATGGCGACATGTTCGAGATCGACATGACGCTGAACGATAGCTTTACTGGATTCAATGAACTCGATTTTGCGTCCTTTGACCTTGGATACAGTTACGCCTGTCTTGCCTTCAAGGAGAAGGAGGATGGCAGCTGCACCGGCTTCAAAACCGAAGTTGATATCGTATGCAGACGAGTTGCCCGAACGGACCAGGTGACCGGGATGGACTTCGCGGACTTCCGGTATTTCGTAAATCCCTTCGACAAACATGCCTGTTTCTTTCATAAAAATCGGCATAGCCGGGTCGGCTTTCATTCTCTTCTGGATTTGCTGGCAGGTGAATTTTCCAGCTCCGGCAAGTTTTTTATGGCCGAAAGCGTCAATACCTGCGGACTCATCGACAATGTCACTGCCATCGGCATTCTTGAGCCCTTCGGCGACAACAATTGTATAGGTTCCGCTATGAACATCGCTATCTCTGATTCTGCGGGTAAAGCGTTCAGCAAGGTGTTCGTAAACGACATCCCAGTCAGCTGGAATTTCGGGGATAAGAATACAGTCAGCTTCAGCTGCTATGCCGCTGCGAAATGCTGTGTGACCTGCGTAACGACCGAATACTTCAGTAACCAGAACCCTGTTGTGGGTTTTGCCTGTTGTTTTCAAGTCGTGAACAAACTGTGCTATGCGGTTGATGGTGGAGTCGCCGCCAACAGAGTATGTCTGAAGGTCGAGGTCCATGGTTTTAGTGGCGTGGATACACTGAATGCCTTTCTGATTGAGATCCACCATAACGCTGCCTGAGTCGTCTCCACCGCTGATAATGAGGGCGTCAAGATCGAATTTTTTCATCCCGGCTTTAATGCGGTTGTATTTTTCGGGATTACTTATCGCCTTGATTTTGACTCTTGAATGTCCCGCTTCTGAACCGGCAAAACTGGCGTCGAACCGATCGAGGCGGTCAAGGTCGAGACGGACAATCTTTTCCTGATCGATAAGGTTGTACAAACCGGCATAACCGTTAGGTATGATATACAGTTCAAGGTCTTTTGATAGTGCCATCATCGCTGCGCCTTTAAGTACAGCATTGAGTCCCCCGCAATCCCCGCCGCTGGTAAGGATACCAATTTTTTTCACAAGTATACTCTCCTATTCAATTGTATTGTTAGTATTTAATAGTCAAATGTATTTATTTGTCAGGAAATATTGTTTTCCTGCTCATGGCAGTTAAAATAGATTATTTGCGAGATTATTCTAACAACAAGCCTCAAAATTTAATAACAGCTGATTTGCCGGGGAAAACTTGAAATGCTGATTTTGTTATGAATTACCTGGATCTGGCGAGGATTGCCTTTGTACATCTCAGGGAGAGAAAACGCCAGACTATCCTTACGGCTCTTGGTGTTGCAGTGGGCTCTGCAATGCTGGTGACTACTATTTCTGTGGCGCGGGGTTCGTCATCCAATGTTGTGGCTAAAGTGATTGATACTGTTCCGCATGTGCTTATCAGTGCAGAGAGGATTGTTCCTCTTGTGCCGGACAATATCGTCAACCGTCAGGGGAGAGTTGCGATGGTTACGAAAAATATCAATCTGGATGAACAGGAGGTAATAAAAAATTATACAGGAGTCGTTCAGAGTATCGGCAAGGTGGAGGAGCTACGGAGTATTTCACCTTTTGTACTCAGCAAATTGTTGGCACGCAATAAAACCCGTTTTACGCCTTGTGTTGCCCGGGGTGTTGTGCCTCATCTTGAAGCAGAGATTGCCGGTTTACAGAAGAATCTGATTGAAAGAAATGCTCTTGAGGAGCTGGCTTATACGCCTGACGGTATCCTTGTCGGTGATCTTCTTGCTAAAAAACTCAATGCAGGTTATCGGGACCGGATAGTGCTTGTAACTAAAAAAAGCGAAGAGTTTCCTGTAACGATTGTGGGGCGCTTCAGCAGCGGGTTTAATGCAAAGGACGAGCGTGAGGCTTATGTGAATCTTCCTCTTGCTCAGAGAATGGAGGGGATTGCCTCGAATGCAGTGACAGGGATTGGGTTGAGAACTGCTCATGTGGAAGAGGCCAGCAAGACCGCTGCGCAAGTACAGGCACTCTGTGGCTACAAAAGTGAGAGCTGGGATGAAACCAACCGCAACGTCATTGAGTTTTATAAGCGTAATGCCATGATTACACTGGTATTGGTGGGGTTTGTTTTTGTCGTTGCCGGACTTGGTGTGTCATCCGTTATGACTACGGTGATTCTTCAGAAAGTTAAGGATATAGCTATTTTGCGCTCAATGGGTATGCAGGCTCAAAGTATTACCCGCATTTTTATGCTCGAAGGGTTTATGATAGGGGTTCTAGGAGTTGTTATCGGCAGTCCGATCGGGCATGTAATTTGTCATTTGGTAGACTCGATACGATTTGAGGCAAGTACAGCGGGTGTGCTGAAAAGTGATAAAATTAATATTATTGAACAACCTGACGCTCACCTGATCGTTATTGTGTTTGGCATTCTGATTGCCGTGCTCTCCTCCTGGAGTCCGGCAAGAAAAGCTACTCGCTATTTGCCGGTCAGGATTCTCAGAGGTGAAGTCGGCGTTTAGGTGGAACGGATTATACAGACTGCGTGAGCGGCAGCTCCCTCTTCCCGTCCGATATAACCAAGTTTTTCATTGGTGGTTGCCTTGACTGAAACACACTCGATGCCAACGCCAAGACACCGGGCTATGTTTTTTCGCATATCAGTGATATAAGGTGCTATTTTAGGGGCTTCAAGGAGCAGCATTGCATCGACATTCACCGTCTGGTACCCACTCTTCTCAAGGAGTTTCCCGACATGTTTAAGGAGGATCATGCTGTCGATATCCTTGAACTCCTGGCTGGTGTTGGGGAAATGAAGGCCAATGTCGCCGAGAGCCGCTGCACCAAGAAGGGCGTCGCTGACTGCATGAAGCAGAACATCAGCATCGCTGTGGCCATCAAGTCCTTTATTTCCAGGGATATGAACGCCGCCGATTACCAGTTTTCTGCCTTCTAAAAAAGGATGTACGTCAATACCAATTCCAATGCGCATGGTTATTACAGGTTTTAATGGTTATAACAGCACGTATCAAAAGACGGGGTCGATAGAGTCAGGTGAGAAGGCTTCCGCTGTATGCACTTATAGGTATTGCTCCAGGAGCGGAAAAGAACTGCTCAATGGCCGAGGCGACTTGTTCGCCGATATTTGGATAGACAAAGTTCATGGTGCCGATCTGTAGGGCTTTTGATCCGGCAAGGAGAAATTCCATGGCGTCTTCAAACCCAGCTATACCTCCCATACCTACAATCGGAATGGAGACAGCCTTGAAGACTTCCCAGACTTTTGCAAGGGCAATTGGTTTTATTGCCGGCCCTGAAAGTCCACCGGTAATATTTTTCAGCAGAGGGCGGCGGGTTTTATAGTTAATCGCCATGCCGACAACAGTGTTGATGAGCGAGACGGAATCGGCGCCGGCTTTTTCGGCAGCCAGGGCAATTGAACTGATGGAGGTGACGTTTGGAGTCAACTTTATCATGAGGTGTCGGTCCGTTATGCTCCGGAGTTCCGAGACAATTTCAAACGTTGCCTCACTGCTGACACCCATTATCATGCATTCCCCTTTGACGTTCGGGCAGGAAAGATTGATTTCATAGCCGCTGATACCTTGTACGCTGTCAAGTTTTGATACCACTTCGCAGTACTCGTCGATCGAACGTCCTGCAATATTGACAACAACTGCGGTATCGAGCTTGGTGAGAAATGGTATTTTCTCTGCTATGAACCGTTCAAGACCGACATTTGCCAGTCCTATGGCATTGATCATTCCTGAAGGGGTTTCTGCGATGCGCTGAGGCGGGTTACCGGTTCTGGGTTCGAGGGAAATTGCCTTGGTTACAATTCCTCCGATTCTCGAAAGGTCGCAGAGTTGACTGATTTCCTCGCCATATGAAACAGTTCCAGATGCAAGAAGTACCGGTGATTTCAGATCGAGACCACGGCCGAGTGATACTGCCGCTCTGGTTTCATATGTGGCGATTCCTTGTTTGCTCATGTGGATTGGTGCTTGACAAGAATGGCTTTAAAACGCTGTTATTTTTTTTGGCTCATTTTCACCCCTGACTTGGCAAAAGTCAGGGGTGAAAAGAGTTGCGTTATGCCCGGGACGTCATGTCCTGTATTATTTTCTGTTCAGATAGTAACAGGTTGCATAGTCCCTGACCATTCTGTGGGTGTTGTATTCCGGTGCAATGGTTGCAATGGCGTTCCGGATTTTTTTAATCCACTGATCCGGGATGTTCTTTTCGTTGCGTTCGTAAAATGCCGGGATGATTTGGTTTTCTAGAACAGAGTACAATTGTTCTGCGTCGAAACTATCCTGTTCTTCATTGTTTTCAAACGCTTCACCGTTTCCAATTGCAAAACCGTTCTGACCATTATAAGCTTCAGGCCACCAGCCGTCGAGAACGCTGAAATTCAGTCCTCCATGCAGTACGGTTTTTTCACCCGATGTTCCACTTGCTTCCATTGGTCGTACTGGTGTATTCAGCCATACGTCAACACCGGAAACCATTCTTTTTGCAACGCCGAGGTTGTAGTTTTCAAGGAACACAACTTTGCCGCTGAATTCCGGTCGGCGTGAGTGGTGGATGATCTGGCGGATATAGTCTTTTCCTGCATCGTCATGCGGGTGTGCTTTTCCGGCGAAGACTATCTGGAGCGGTCTTGTAGTACTATTAATGATTTTGTCGAGACGGTCTAGATCTCTGAAAACCAGCGGGGCACGTTTGTATGTGGCGAAACGTCGTGCGAAACCTATAGTGAGAACATCAGGAGAGAACGTGTTTGTTTTCGAACGCAATGCGTCGTATTCGCTGTAGATTGAATTGGTATGCTGATGAAAGAGCTGGTTGCTCAGATATTTGTCCATGAAGTCGATCAGATTACGTTTCAGACTGTAACGCAGTGACCATAGTTCCTCATCGGTGACTTTTGCAAGTACAGCTTCAGCGGATTCACGTGAAAGACTCATATCGTCAACACTGGTTGTGAAATTTTTCCAGAAACTGTCGGTATGGCCGCAAGTCCAGCTGCTGGCATGGACACCGTTTGTGATGTGTCCAATCGGAACTTCCGAAACCTTTTTGTCGGCAAAGAGGTGCTGCCACATGACGCGGGAGACTTCGCCGTGGAGTTTCGAAACGCCGTTTGCTGATCGTGACAGATGCAAGGCAAGCACCGTCATAGTGAAAAGCCCGTAAATATTATTTGTGTCTTCTGATCCAAGCCTCATCAGGTCATCGAAGCTCAAGCCGATTGTGGTAAGGTACTTGTCAAAGGTATAGTGCATCATGTCGCATGAAAAACGATCATGACCGGCTGGAACAGGAGTGTGGGTAGTGAAGACGCAGAGTGATCTTACTTTTTCAATTGCCTCTTGTTGAGGTACTCCTTTTTTCAGCTCCTCAGCAAGCAACTCAAGCGTAAGAAATGCTGAGTGACCTTCGTTCATGTGGTAGACTATCGGTTGTACACCCAACTGGTTCAAAAGCTTTACGCCGCCAATACCAAGAATGATTTCCTGATTGATGCGCATGTTCTGATCACCGCCATATACCCTGCAGCAGATATCGCGATAGTGGGATTCATTGGCGGCAATATTGGTATCAAGCAGATAGAGTGTTGCTCTGCCGACGTTGAGTCGCCATGCCTGAGCAAAAACTTCACTTTGTGCTATATTTACAGTAATTATCAGATCCTTGCCTTCTCGGTCTGTTACTTTTTCTATAGGAAGGTTTTCAGGGAGCTGCAGAGGATAGTCTTCTTTTTGCCATCCATCCTGATTGAGGTTCTGCCGAAAATATCCTTCTTTATAAAATAAAGTGATACCGATAAAGT